>Ga0190282_1025_pt1 | contig 144759 bp, 133 predicted proteins | sample ZER3_100Endo_I3_FD_131024 | JGI IMG/M metagenome (GOLD analysis project Ga0190282, IMG submission 131024) | Enriched cells of freshwater protists from Biology Centre CAS, Ceske Budejovice, Czech Republic - ZER3_100Endo_I3 | ecosystem: Environmental > Aquatic > Freshwater > Unclassified ...
TTTTTTAGATTTTCTAAAATCGGAAGAATAGAAGTAGGGTCTTTTTTCAAGAACGGAATCGCCATTGCCCACGGTAATCTTGGTCTTGAACCTTCGCTTGCCAAACGGCGAACATGATGATTTTCATGCAAAGACCATTTAATCATTTCGTCGATCATTCTTTCTTTATATTTTAAAATGAAAGGGCGAACGGCAAATTCACAACTTATGAATTGTGTTATAGAAACAAAGGCTTTAACGGAAGTTTCAAAATCATCTAAACCATACATTTCGATATAATCGGCGAAGAAAATGAACGCTAAATTTCCGTCAGTAAAACTGTTTTTCTTTAAATTTTCGATGATTTTATCAATTAAAGAAGTCGCTTCTACAAAATTTTGAGGCATAAATTGATGCAGAACAACTGTAGTGTGTTTCATTCTGTCTTTCCATTCTTTTTGGGCGAAATCACCTTCATAAATGGCTTCAATGAATTTTTGTTTATTGAATGAAGGATGCACTTCGGTGACAGCCTGACCAAATTTTTCGTAGAAAGAAAACGAGTAAATATCTTTAATTAATCCCATAAATTTTGCTTGATTGAACCTCAAAGATATTTAATGTTTTTAATTGTTGAGGTAGATTTTGGTTGAAAAATTTAAACACATAGAAACATAGTTTTTTTATTTATAGTCATTTAGATTTTAGAAAAAATCTAGATTTTAACACATAGTTTTGACGTTCAGCTATGTGCATTAATGAAAGTGAAACGCCTTTTTTAAGTTTTTAAAAACTATGTTTCTATGTGTTTAAGAAAATGCGTTATTCTAGATTTTAAAATGAAAATTTAAGTCATTATGGTTTAGAAAGTACCAATATTGAGCTTTCTTCTTTCGAAATCAAAACACCTAAAGTAAAAATTGGAGATTATCTGCAGTTTCATTTTCACTTAAATAATAAAAACGAAGAGTCTAAAACGATCCGTTTAGAATACGCTGTTCATTACAAAAAAGCAAAAGGACATTTGGCGAAAAAAGTCTTCAAAATCAGCGAGAAAATTTATCATCCTAATCAATTAACGAAGATTGAAAGAAATCAGTCTTTTAAATTGATTACGACTCGCGTTTTTCATACCGGAATTCATCAATTGTCGATTATAATTAATGGGACTGAAAGTGAGGTTTTGGAGTTTGAATTGATTGATTAATTTCGCATTTCATCATTTAAAATACTCCAGCGGAGTATAATATTTATAGAAAAAATAATAACGCATAGTATTAAAGCTCCAGCGGAGCGACATATTTATTTCACCCCGCTGGGGCTTTACATTGCTTGACAACTATTTCTTCTATAAATATTTCGTCCCGCTGGGACTTTTAAACTTAAATTTAATAAGCACATAAACCTTAGCTTAACGATTTTCCTTATTTTTATAACACAAAAAAATCCAAAAAACTTTTCTTAATCTAAATTAAGTTACAGACACGCATCACTGCTGTAATTTTGTTTTCAAATCAAATAATATCACATGTCAAACATCAGTTTAATCATCGAAGAACGCGCAGCCAATATTGGCAATTTTATGGTAGGGAGATTATTACCTTTCCGTGAAAAAAGAGCTGTCGGACCATTTGTATTTATCGATCATATGGGACCTGCACATTTAAGTGACCATGAAAATATGGATGTTCCTCCGCACCCGCACATCGGACTTTCGACTCTTACTTTTTTGTTTGAAGGAAGTATTATGCACCGCGACAGTTTAGGAACAGAATTAGAAATAAAACCAGGCGCTGTAAACTGGATGACCGCTGGAAAAGGAATCGTTCACTCTGAAAGAACTCCAGAATATTTAAGACATTCAGACAAAATGCTTCACGGATTACAGATTTGGGTGGCGCTTCCGAAAGAATTAGAGCAAATGGATCCAAATTTTACGCACGTTGAAGCAGATGATATTCCGGCTTGGGAAGAAGATGGCGTTTCATACAAATTGATTGCCGGTGAAGCTTTTGGCAAAAAATCTCCTGTTCCTGTTTATAGTCCGTTGTATTTTATTGAAATCAAAAGCAAAGAAGCTAAGAAAATCAATATTGGAAAACATTTATTCGGCGAAAGCGGTTTATATATTTTAGAAGGAAGCATTAAAAATGGCGAACACACTTACGATCCGAGACAAATTTTGATTACTACTGAAAGTTCGCTTTGTGAATTCGAAATTGCCGAAAACTCAACAGTTTATATTTTTGGTGGCGAGCCATTTCCTGAAGAACATTTTATCTTTTGGAACTTTGTTTCTTCTGATAAAAACCTTATCGAAAAAGCAAAAACCGACTGGACAGCTCAAACTTTCCCAAAAGTTCCTGGTGAAACCGAATTTGTTCCTTTACCTGAACCAAGAATTAAATAATTATGGATACAATTTCAGCAAAAATAGATACGCGTTTGTATCGCACGGAAATCACTTCTGCAAGTGGAAATGTTTTAATTTCAGACGAACCTGTACAAATGGGCGGTAAAAATTTAGGTTTAAATCCGACTGAACTTTTGGCTTCATCATTGGCGTCTTGCACATTAATTACTTTACGAATGTACATTAATCGTAAACAATGGAACGTTGAAGAAATCAATATAAAAATTGATTTTGAGAGAGATTCAGATCGAAATTGCACCTCATTTACCCGAAGAATTGAAGTAATCGGCGAAGTTGACGACGAGCAAAGACGTAGATTAGAGACGATTGCAAACAGTTGTCCGATTCACAAAACACTAACACATTCAATAGATATCAAAACTACATTAATATAATTATAATGGAAATTCAACAAATAAACGATACAAGAAGAGGCTATTTTGAAGCAATCGAAGACGGAAAAGAAGCTGGAAAAATGACTTATACTTGGGCGGGAGATTCAAAATTCATCATCGATCACACCGAAGTAAGTCCAGATTTTAACGGAAAAGGTGTTGGTAAAAAACTAGTTATGGCTTCTGTAGAATATGCTAGAGCTAACAATCTAAAAATTATTCCGCTTTGCCCTTTCGCGAAAAGCGTCTTTGATAAGGTTGAAGAAATTCGTGATGTACTTTTTTCTTAAAGTTACAAAGCGACAAAGTTACAAAGCGACAAAGGTTTATTGTAGAGACGCACTGCTGTGCGTCTTTCGCATTTTACACGCACGCTGTTTGTCATTTCGAGGAAAGAGAAATGAAAACAATGAGCAAAACTTTGTCCCTTTGTAACTTTGTAACTTTGAACCTCAAAGAAAAATCGTATATTTGCGCGTAATTTAAACTTAATGTATGACAAGGATAATTACGCTTTTCTGTATTTTTATAGCACAAATCGGCTTTTCTCAATCAGCTGAGAGTTATTTAGAAAAAATCAGAAATAATGAAGCTCTCTTAACAGCTTTCTTTCAACAAATGCCTAAAGGAGGCGATTTACACCACCATTTTTCAGGATCCGTTTATGCAGAACCTCTTTTAGAAAGAGCTATCGCAGAAGACTTTTATTTGAATCTGGAAACAATGGCGGTTTCTAAAACCAAACCTGAAAAAGAAAACTGGGAAAACTTTTCTTCTCTTGCAAATAAAGGAAAACTAGATTATTACGAACAGCAAATCATGCAAACTTGGTCTGTTAAAGATTATAATGGTTCTGTTCCTTCTGATGATCAATTCTTTGATTCTTTTATGAAATTCGAACCTACAATTCAAGGCCATTTTGCCGAAGGAATGTTGGAATTAAAAAAGCGCGCTATTGCAGAAAATGTTGCTTATATCGAAACACAATTATCTACAATTCCGTGTGATATGAATGTTTCTGATTTAACCGATTTCAATACAAAATTGCGCCAAGCAGCAGATCAAAAAGACGAAAAAGCAGTTTTGAAACTTTTAGATGAATTGTATAAATCGCTTCAGAAAAAAGATGCTAAAAAATACGCTGAAAATTTCAACACTAATTTCATTGCAAAACTGCATAAAGATTTAAAAATGGATGACGAAAAATTCACCATGCGTTATCAAAACTTTGTGCTTCGTTTTATGGAACCTGTTGATTTGTTCAAAAATCTGACGATTGCTTTTATTTCGTCAAGCGAAAGCAAACTGACTGCGGGTGTAAACATCGTTTCGCCAGAACACGGAAAAAATTCAATGAAAGATTACTGGCTTCATATGGTGATGTTTAAATATTGCCATTCGAAATTTCCTGACGTAAAATATACGCTTCACGCGGGCGAATTGACTTTAGGTTTAGTTCAGCCAGAAGAATTGACTTGGCATATAAATGATGCAATCTACGTTGCAGGAGCAAATAGAATTGGTCACGGAGTTGATATTGCTTACGAAGCAAATTCATACGATTTATTGAAATATATGTCTAAAAACAATATTCCGATTGAGATCAATTTAGCGAGTAACGAATTCATTTTGAAAGTAAAAGAAAACAGACATCCGTTTACGCTTTATAAAGAATTTAATGTACCGATTGTAATCAGCACAGATGATGCGGGAATTTTAAGAAGCAGTATGACAGAACAATATGTTTTGTTGGCAAAAAGATATCCTGATGTAAATTACGAGACAATTAAAAAGTACGTTTACAACAGTATCAATTACAGTTTTATTCAAGATGCTTCGGTTAAGAAACAATTATTAAAAGATTTAGACAGTCGTTTTAAAGCTTTTGAAGCGAAATTTTCTAAAAATTAATATCTGCAATCTGTGCGAAAATTGCACGCAGATTTTACAGATTTAAGCTGATGAACGCAGATTTTTTTTAATGAAACATCAAAAATTAAATCTGCTTAAATCTGTAAAATCTGCGTGAAAAAAAATATATAAATTATGATTCTAGAAGCAGCATTTCTTTATGTAAAACCAGAATTAGCTCCTAAATTTGAAGCTGATTTTGCGAAAGCAAGTCAATACATTTCTTCAATTGAAGGTTATTTAGGACACCGTTTGGAAAAATGCCTTGAAGTTGAAAATAAATATCTTTTGCTGGTGGATTGGAATACTTTAGAAGATCACACAATTGGTTTTAGGACCTCTGAAGCGTATTTGGAATGGAAAAAGATTTTGCACCATTATTATGAACCATTTCCAATTGTAGAGCATTTTGAAACTGTTTTTGAGAATAAAAAGAAATAACTAAGCTTTATTTGTCTAAAAATTTAAACACATAGAAACATAGGCAAATTATCTTGTTTGAGAAATTAGAAAAAATCTAGATTTTAACACATAGCAATATTGTATTCAGCTATGTGAATTAATGCAAGTGAAACGCCTTTTTTACAGACAAAGAAAAAACTATGTCTCTATGTGTTAAAAAATATATTTTAAATTTAATTCGTGCCAATTCGTGCAATTCGTGGCAAAAACAAAATATGAACATCAAACTTATCGCAATAGGCAAAACAGATAACAAATCGCTTCAAACTTTGATTGACGATTACACTAAACGTTTGTCCTTTTACATCAAATTTGATTTGGAAATTATTCCAGACATCAAAAACGTAAAAAACTTATCTGAAAGTCAGCAAAAAGAAAAAGAAGGCGAATTGATTCTTTCTAAACTTACACCAACAGACCAATTGATTTTGTTGGATGAAAACGGAAAAAACTTCTCAAGCGTTGGTTTCTCTGAAGAATTACAAAAGAAAATGAATTCTGGTGTAAAAACTTTGGTTTTCGTAATTGGCGGACCTTATGGTTTTTCTGAAACAGTTTATAAAAAAGCACAAGGAAAAATTTCGCTTTCGCTAATGACGTTTTCACATCAAATGGTTCGTTTATTTTTTATCGAGCAATTGTACCGTGGGTTTACAATTTTACGAAACGAACCTTATCACCATCAATGATTTAGTATTCAGTCGCAGTTTTAAGTCTCAGCTTTAATGCCGAAATAAGTTCCTAGTTTATAAATTCTACTGGGAGTGTATCAAGATTATAAGTCACATCTTTTTGTAATATAATTTTATATTGGATGTATTCTTCATAACTCATATCCTTATCAAATAAAAACACCAAATCTGGGACTTTTTCAAATTTTATACTGTAAAATTGCTTCAATATTTCTGAAATTTTTATTTCCTGATTTGCCATAAAAACCTGTTTTTTTCCTTTTTTAAAATAAACTACAAAGCTTCCTGCTGCAGGTTTTTCCATTTTATAAAACACTTTCGTAAAAGGCAAAAAGGCTAAATTCTTTCCAATAGAATCAGCATAAGAGTAATAGTTTTGAGCGTTTTCGTTTTTGTGCGCGCTATCAGCTCTTTTCTTTTCTTGCATTTTAATTACGTCCGGAATCACCGTTTTTAAAGGCAGACGCTTGTCAATATTAAAAATCCAATTGGTAGAAATGATAGCACTTTTTCGGTTTAAATCTGCGATTGTATCTTTTCCATCAACTTTAAAGAAAATATAGATCGGCGAATGATCTTGTACGTCTTTTACAATTGAAGCATTTGATTTTGGCAATAAAACATCTTCTTTTTTTCCACATGAAAATAGAAGGCAAATTATAAATAGAGAAAAGTATTTCATATTTTTTCAGATAACTATTTTACGTAAAGTTTGTCATTCCGACGAAGGAGGAATCTCCAGAAGAAACTCCTCAAAGTAATTCCAATCTTTGTCGATTCTGCAACGAAGATTCCTCCTTCGTCGGAATGACAAACTAAATAAAATTACATTTAAAAACTCATTTTATTAAACAAAGTAACACATTCCATCGCTTCTTTCACATCATGAACACGAAGAATTTTGGCACCTTTTGTCAAAGCGATTGTATTCAAGAAAGTAGTTCCGTTTAAAGCTTCTTGCGGTGTAATATCTAGTGCTTTATAAATCATTGATTTTCTTGAAATTCCAGCTAAAACTGGTAGCTCCAAAATATTGAAAAGCTCCATTTTCTGCATCAATTCATAATTCTGATCGGTCGTTTTAGCAAAACCGAAACCTGGATCCAAAATCAAATCGTTGATTCCTAGACTTCTTGCTTTTTTTACTTTCTCTGAAAAATAAAAAAGTATTTCTTTTATCATGTCATTGTATTGCGTCAAACTCTGCATCGTCTGCGGATTGCCACGCATGTGCATCATAATATACGGAACGTTATAATGTGCGATTACGTCAAACATTTTTTCGTCTAATTCTCCAGCGGCAATATCGTTTATAATCGCTGCGCCGCTTTCTATACTCGCTTTTGCAACCTCAGCCCTGAAAGTATCAATTGATAATAAAGTCTTTGGGAAATGCTTTAAAATCAATTCAATTGCAGGAACAATTCGGTCGATTTCTTCTTGTTCGGTTACAAACTCTGCGCTCGGTTTACTTGAATATGCTCCAATGTCGATGAAAGTTGCGCCTTCAGAAAGCATTTTATCTACTTGCGAAATTATTTCGTCTTCGTTTTTATATTTTCCTCCATCAAAGAAAGAATTTGGAGTAACATTCAGAATTCCCATTACTTTAGGAATCGACAAATCGATAAGTTCTCCTTTGCAGTTAATTGTCATGATTTTTGTTATTTTTTGTTTCAAGTTTCAAATTTCAAGTTGATGTGATCGCACAAGTTCTGGAACTTGAAACGTGAAACCTGAAACTTTTAATATTACTTTCAAGTTAACCCCATTAACAATTTGTTTAGAAAAACTTGAAACCTGAAACTTGAAACTCTTTAATTTTTCCCTATTTTTGAAGAAATTTTAGCAAATATACAGCATATAAATGAAGAATACTTCCCAAGAATTTGATAATGTTATCGCGATTTGCCGAACATTGTTTATCAATAAAATGAAAGATTATGGTAGCGCATGGAGAATTTTAAGATTGCCATCGTTAACCGATCAAATTTTCATAAAAGCACAACGAATCAGAAGTTTGCAAGAAAACGATGTTCGTAAAGTTGATGAAGATGAAAAAGGAGAATTCATCGCAATTATCAATTATTCTATCATGGCTTTGATTCAGTTAGATCTTGGCGTTGTAGATCAGCCCGATCTTGACGTTGAAAAAGCTACTGAATTATACGATGCTAAAGTACAATTGACCAAAGACTTAATGGAAGCTAAAAATCACGATTACGGTGAAGCTTGGCGTGATATGCGCGTAAGTTCTCTAACCGATTTGATTTTGCAGAAACTCCTTCGCGTAAAGCAAATTGAAGATAATAAAGGTAAAACTTTGGTTTCTGAAGGAATCGATGCCAATTATCAGGATATGATTAATTATTCTGTTTTTGCTTTAATACTTAATCCAATAAAATAATATTTAGCCACAAATTTCACAAATTAATTCGTGTAATTCGCGGCAGAAAAACTTTACCCCATGAAAAACATCATTACCCAATTCTCCCGATTATTTGTCGGTGTCCTATTTATCATTTCCGGATTAATCAAACTAAACGATCCTGTTGGTTTCTCTTATAAATTGGCTGAATATTTTAGCGAGCCCGTTTTCAACATGCCTTTTTTAGAACCTTTAGCTTTAGGTTTAGCTATCTTTTTAGTGATTTTAGAAGTAGTTTTAGGCGTAATGCTTTTAGTAGGATATAAATCAAAACTAACGATTTGGGCTTTATTATTATTGATTGTTTTCTTCACGTTCCTTACTTTCTACTCTGCTTATTTTGATGCAGTAAAAGATTGCGGATGTTTTGGAGACGCTTTACACTTAACACCTTGGCAATCATTCACAAAAGATGTTGTTTTACTTTTCTTTATTTTGATTTTATTCATCAACAAAAAATTAGTAAAACCGTTATTTTCAAAAATGGTTACAAACATCCTTACTTTATTAAGCATAGTTTTATGTGTTTTCATGGCCGTTTGGGTTATTAATCATAATCCGATCAAAGATTTTCGTCCTTATAAAGTCGGAACAAACATTGAAAAAGGAATGGAAATTCCGGAAGGTGCTCCAAAATCTGTTGTAGAAATGATTTTTATCTACAAAGTAAACGGAGTTGATAAAGAATTCACAGAGAAAGATTTAATGAATATTCCAGAAGGAGCTGTATTTGTTGATCGTAAAGACAAAGTAATTTCTGAAGGTTACATTCCCCCTATTCATGATTTTACAATGACAAAAGATGATTCTGATTATAAAGAAGAATTATTAAAAGAGCCTAAATTGTTAATTTATGTAACTTACGATTTGAATTTATCGAATCCTGAAGGAATGAAAAAATTAGCAAAAGTTACAGCAGATGCAAAAGCAAAAGGCTACAAAGTAATCGGAATGACCGCTTCTGGAGCTGATGAAATCGCTAAAGCGAAAAAAGATTACGCTTTAGATATAGATCTCTATTTCTGCGACGGAACAGCTTTAAAAACGGTTGAAAGAGCAAATCCAAGTATTGTGGTTGTACATGACGGAACTATCGCTCAAAAAGTACATTACAATGATGTTGATGATTTGAAATTATAGTATTTCAAAAAAATATAAATTTTAAGAACGCCAATATTCTCATTTTAGATATATTGGCGTTTTTTTCAAATTACAATTAACCAAATAAGAAATATGAATGCTAAATTGAATGCCAAGTTTTCTCAAAATATTTATCTTTTTTCATTTATATTCTTTTTAATTCTTTATACCTTCTGTGATTTTTATTTTTACAAAACTGAAGGTATACATTTGCTTCCTCTTCATATCCTGGCATTAATTGCAGGTATTATTTTTGAAAGTAAAAGAATTACAAAAAAATGGAAAACAGCAACTTTAATAGCAATCATTTCTTTTATTTTAACTTTTTCTTTCGGTGTTTTTTTATACTACATCTCGCCTAATGCAAAATTTGACTTGAGGCTTATTTTGAATGTAAGTATTTTAGCTTGGCCTATTGTGTTCTTTTTTCTATATGTTGCTTTTTCGCTAATATTTAATAAGAGAAAAATTGCTCCCCAATTGACAGAAGGTATAACTTTAATGCTTTCGATAGCTATGATTTATTGGTTTATAGATGTTGGTTTGGCAATACTTACTAATTTTATATTAATTATCATTGTAATTTCATTTTGCTTATTTTCTTTTTATAATGCTTTTAGTAAAGTCTATTTATCGGATACTAAAAAATTAACTCTAAGTATATGGAGTTCAGTAATTATTATGTTTTTTACTCTCGATAATTTAGCTGCTTTTTTTCACAATGGAAATGTTATAAGTACTAATGAGTTAATACAAGGAACTTATGTTGCAGTTCAATATTTTCTTTTAGGTATTTCAAGTATTTACATGATTCAGAATTTTATGATGCTTATTGGTTTTCTGCCAAGTTGGAAAATATTCTTCTTTGTAGAGTATTCTGACACAATAAGTGAACTTAAAAATGATCATATTGCTAGATATTCAGATACACAAGTAGACAAATCGGACTCAATGTTCTGTGTTATTTTTGTTAGTACTATCTTCTTTTTAAATTATTGTTTAGAAATCGTTCCCAGACAATTTATAATCTGGTTAACTTTTGTGACTTTTCCATTTTTTTTAGTGACGTATAATCATTTTCTAAAAAAGAAAAAATAAACTTTTTTCCTATTTCAGACACAGTATTAAAGCTTTTGAGTATTCTAGTCAAAAAGTACATTACAATGATGTTGATGATTTGAAATTATAATATTTAAAAAAAACATAAATTTTAAAAGCGCTATAAACATTAGGTTTATTAGCGCTTTTTATTTTTTAGTGGTTTCACTTTCATAATAACATTTTAGATTTCGAATAATAATCCTACATTTGAATCAACCAAAAACTATTTAATAATGAAAAAACTGCTAAATATTTCAGTGCTTCTTGTTTTAATCTTAATCACAGGCTGTGACTCGTCTCATGTAGATTGTTCATCAGGACCTGTGTCACTTGCTTTTGAATTCGTAGATCAAGATTCTGGAGCTAATTTATTTGAAAACGGCACTTTTGACCGCACAAAACCAGTAACAATAACAGATTTAAACCAAAACAAGGTTATTCAGTCTATTTATATAAATAGTAATAATTTAAATCGTCTAAACTTACTTGTAGGATTTGAACCAGGAACATATAATTATGCTATTAAATTTGAAGATAAAGTAGCGTTTGAGGTATCGGTTGTCACAGAAAGAGTAAAAGGAAAACATTGCACTAATACTGTACTAAAATCAAAAGAAATTAAAAATGCTACATACGCTGAAGATAAGAATACAGGAGCATTTAAAATCTTGATTAATACAAAAAACTAAAATCAATTTTACTTTATAATTCTCTAATTTAATCAATGAAAAGGCTCTTTCAAACACTTATTTTCTCGTTCTCGATTTTATTTAGCGTTTCAAGTTTAAGTCAGACTAAAAATGAAAACCAACGTTACATTTTCTTTTTCCACAACAAATTTGTTGAAGAAAATGATTTAAATGCAGTTCATCCAGAATATGGCAGAGCAGAATACAATGAGATTTTAGAATCTTATAGAAAAGATGGCTTTATTGTTTTTAGTGAAAAAAGAAAGAAAAACACCAATTCTGCCGAATATGCCGAAAAAATGGCAAAACAGGTCAAAAAGCTAATAAAGAACGGTGTTCCGCCAAATCACATAACAGTAATCGGAACGTCACAAGGCGGTTATATTGCACAATATGTTTCGACTTATCTTTCAAATCCTGATGTAAATTTTGTTTTTATCGGTTGTTTCAGAGATGTCGATATTACAGAAATTCCGGATATTAATTTCTGCGGAAACATTTTAACCATTTACGAAAAATCAGATATTTATGGAGTTTCTGCCATCAAAAGAAAGGAAACTTCGAAGTGTAAAATAATTCATTTTAAAGAAATTGAACTTAATACAGGTCTAAAACATGGTTTTTTATACAAAGCTGCAGACAATTGGATTGCTCCAAGCAAAAAATGGGCAAATGGAAATTATGATTTGAATTAAGCATTCCAAAAAACATAAAAAAGTCTTCAATAATTTTTATTTTATTGAAGGCTTTTTTGATTGAAATCTGACGTTTTTTTGATTGAAATCTTCTTCCCTAAATAAAATTTTTATCATTTTTTTTCTTCTAAAAAAGCTGCGTTCGAAAAAAACACAATTTTTAAGCGCTACTATTACGATTTCAATAGGCTTTTTTCAACCAAAAAATGCCGATTTGTTACAAAATAAACGACTCTTCAAATTTTGTTAATGTACAATTGGCATTCCATTTGTTTGTTTAACTTTGTGAATTCAGTACCTAATAAAAAATAATTTTTATAAAATATGAAACAATTAGTCCTTGTCGTAATTGCATTTATTTCTTTTTCTTGCTCACAAGCTCAAAAAACAGCTTTTTCTAAAGAAGCTTTATCGGAGAAATTGCTTGCTCTTGACGGAAGTCAGGTTACTTTCAAAAACATCTTAAAAAAATATAAAGGAAAAACTTTGGTTATCGAAGTTTGGGCTTCTTGGTGTGGTGATTGCGTAAAAGCAATGCCAAAATTAAAAGAATTGCAAGCTAATAATCCTGATGTGTCTTACTTATTCCTTTCTGCAGATAAAACAGCAGATAAATGGAAAGCTGGAATTGAAAAACATGAATTAAAAGGCGATCATTTCATGATGAATGATGGTATGAAAGGTCTTTTTGGAAAAGCAATCGACTTAGATTGGATTCCGAGATATATTGTTGTTGACAAAACCGGTAAAATCGTTTTATACCGCGCTATAGAAACTGATTTCGAGAAAATCAATTCTACTTTACAAACATTGAAATAATTTTTCAATGGCAATGTCAAAATTCAAATATCAATTTTGGACTTTGGCTTTAATTTCAAAAAACAAAAAAATAATATAAAACTACCAAAATGAGAAAATCGATTGTTGCAGGAAACTGGAAAATGCATAAAAACGCAGCGCAAACTGAAGAATTATTAAACGAGTTAATCGCTAAAATTCCAGCAAAAACAAATGCACAAGTAATTGTAGCGCCAACTTTTGTAAACTTGCAAGCGGCAGCAACAAAATTAAAAAATACAACTATCGGAGTTTCTGCTCAAAACGTTCACCAAGCTGAAGGTGGAGCTTTTACAGGAGAAATTTCTGCAGATATGTTAACTAGCATTGGTGTTAACACTGTAATTTTAGGACACTCTGAGCGTAGAGCTATTTTCCACGAAACAGATGCTTTAATTGCAAACAAAGTTGATACAGCTTTAAAACATGACATGACAGTTATTTTCTGTTTTGGAGAAGAATTAAAAGATCGTCAATCTGAAAATCACTTCAACATTGTTGAAAACCAATTGCGTGATGGTGTTTTCCATATTGCAAAAGAATCTTGGTCTAAAATTGTTTTAGCTTACGAGCCAGTTTGGGCGATCGGAACAGGAGAAACTGCTTCTCCAGAACAAGCGCAAGAAATGCACGAATTTATTAGAGAGACTATCCGTAAAGCTTTTGGAGCTGAAATCGCTGATGAAGTTTCTATTTTATACGGTGGTTCTGTAAAACCAGAAAACGCTAAAGAAATCTTCTCTAAACCAGACGTAGACGGTGGTTTAATTGGAGGCGCTGCTTTAAAAGCTGATGATTTCTTAGCAATTGTTACAGCTATCTAATTTTTAGATTTATATAAAATGAAAAGCGATACCCAAAAGTATCGCTTTTTTTATGGTTAAAATTGCCATGTTCTTTCCCAACTTCTATTTTCTATTCTTACCTTTGCAAAAATTTTTATTTATGTCGAATATATATTTAGGATATCATTTTACAATTGAGCCAAAAGAACTTGGTTCAGAAATTTTAGTGGCTGAATTAGGCGAAAAAGCGTTTGAAAGTTTTACAGAGACAGAAAACGGAATTTCGGCTTTTGTGAAGAAAGATTTATGGGATGAAAATATTCTAGATGATATTTATATTTTACAGTCTGAAGAGTTTAAAATTGAATATACAATTGAAGAAATCGATCAGGTAAACTGGAACGAAGAATGGGAAAAAAACTTCGAACCAATTGATGTTGATGGAAAATGTCACGTTCGTGCTCCTTTTCACGAAAAAACCAATGCAGAGTTTGATATTGTAATCGAACCTAAAATGAGTTTTGGAACAGGTCATCACGAGACAACTCACATGATGATTCAGCATTTGTTAGAAATGGATGTAAAAGGTCTAAAAACCCTTGATATGGGTTGCGGAACTGCAATTTTAGCTATTTTGGCAGAAATGAAAGGCGCAGAACCTATTGATGCCATTGATATTGATAATTGGTGCTATTTAAACTCAATTGAAAATGCTGAACGCAATAATTGCAAACATATCAGCGTTTATGAGGGCGATGCAGCTTTATTGGCAGGAAAAAAATACGATTTGATTATTGCCAACATCAACAGAAATATTTTATTGAATGATATGCAGGCGTATGTTGATGCTTTGAACCCAAAAGGTATAATTCTTTTTAGCGGTTTTTACGAAGAAGACATTCCATTTATTGATGCTTCATGCGTAGAAAAAGGTTTAACTTATGTTAAAAAGCTTCAAAGAAATAACTGGGTGTCTTTAAAATACGTAAATTAGATACTGATAATCAATTCAGTACAAAACTATACAACTATGAGTACTAAAGAAAAAGTAAGAGAAAGAGTTCGCGAAAAAGAAGCCATTGCTTTTAATAACGAGATCATTGTTTACAATGATGATGTAAATACTTTTGATCACGTAATTGATACTCTTATGCGTGTTTGCGACCACACGGCTGAACAAGCCGAACAATGCTCTTTGATTGTACATTACAATGGAAAATGCACTGTAAAAACAGGTCCGATAGAAAAACTTAAACCTCAATGCACACAACTTTTGGAAGCTGGTCTGAGCGCCGAAATTGTCTAATTGATCCATAATTCAAAAAACGCACCCTATTTATTCTGTATCAGAATTGAATAGGGTGCGTTTTTTAATACAAGAAAATAGTTTTCTGTAAACTTTTCTTTTCATTTGTGAGAATCTCTTTTCTGTTTTACTTATTTTAAATCAAAATACTACAATAAAGCGGTTTAATTTATCAATAATTTAAAAAGCATTCTATTTTATTCTATATTTGAATGAAATACAATGTTTTTATGGAAGAATACGGAAAAATATTAATTATTGCGATGCCGGTTTTTTTAGCTTTAATTGTTATTGAAAAAATCTATGGCATTTATAAAAAAAACGACACCGCTCCGTTAATAGACAGCGTATCTAGCATAAGTTCTGGCATAACGAATTCGGTTAAAGATGTTTTGGGACTAAGCATTACTTTTCTTTCTTACGAATGGTTGGTTTCTAAAATTGCCTTGCAACATCTCGAAACTAATGTTCTCTCCTACTGCATCGCATTTTTTGTAATCGATTTTTATGGATATTGGAGCCATCGTTTGGCACATCAAATTAATTTTCTTTGGAACAAACATGCCATACATCACAGCAGCGAAGAATTTAATCTTGCCTGTGCCCTTCGCCAACCTATTGCGAGTTTGGTTAATCTATTTACCTTTTTGTTGATTCCTGCGGCTTTATTGGGCGTTCCTGCTTCTGTAATTGCCATAACGCTTCCTCTCCATTTGTTTTTACAATTTTGGTATCATACCAAACATATTAAAAAAATGGGCTTTATTGAGCATATTTTAGTAACTCCTTCGCATCATCGTGTGCATCATGCCATTAATCCAGAATATTTAGACAAAAACCACTCGCAGATTTTTATTTTTTGGGACAAGCTTTTTGGCACTTTTCAAGAAGAATTAGACGACGTGCCTCCCGTTTTCGGAATCACAAGACCTGCAAATACATGGAATCCGATTAAAATAAATTTTCAGCATTTGAGCTTACTTATAAAAGATGCTTGGCGCGCTCCAAAATGGAAAGACAAATTAACCATTTGGTTTAAGCCAACAGGCTGGCGTCCAGAAAATTTTGAAGAAAAATATCCCGTAAACAAAATTGAAAATGTTTTTGATTTTGAGAAATACGGCACACAGAATTCTCAAAAATTAATATACTGGTCTGTTGCACAAGTTTTAATAACATTATTATTTGTAAGTTATCTGTTTGAGAATATTGCTAAAATTGGACTTCCAAATATTTTTATCTATGGCTTTTTCATTTTTGTGACCATATATAGTTATACAGAGTTAATGGACAAAAGTAGGTTTGCGCTTTTATGGGAAGGCATACGATTAGGATTTGTAATTTGTATTATTGGCTACTATGGAGATTGGTTTGGATTAAATCGTGTAATTCCAATTAGTAATTATATTATTTTTACCTACCTGATCTTATCTTTTTTAGCGACATTTTATTTTGTCAATTTTGATTTTAAAACCAACCAAAACCAATATATCAATTCATAACCCCTATTATGAGAAACTCTTCTTTTTTTAAAATTTATGTAGCATTTAGTATAATTTATCTAATCATACTACTTTCTGGCTACGAGCATTTTGACCTCTTTCTTAAACCCATTTTGATGCCAATTATGGGCTTTGGAGCTTACTTTTACAGAAAATTTCCGAGTCAGAATATTTTATTGGCAGCGCTGATCCTTTCTTGGCTTGGAGATGTGATTTTACTTTTTACAGACCTTGGAGAAATTTACTTTATCTTAGGACTCGTATGCTTCCTAACGGCACACATTGTCTATTGTGTTCTTTTTAATAAGCAGAGAAGAACTAGAAAAAAACAAAACAAACCATTTTTTATATTTGGCAGCATTCTAATTGCAATTTACTTAATTGGAATGGTTTCTGTTTTAATGCCTTATTTAGGAGATCTTGAAATTCCGGTTTCTATTTATGCTTCCGTAATTTCAATTATGCTTTTATTTGCTTTCAACGGCTTTTTGGTTTGGGAAAAACCAGGCAATCAGCTCGTGTTTTTTGGAGCTCTTTTCTTTATTATTTCTGATAGCATTTTGGCTATAAATAAATTTTACGCTCCAATTCCGAAAAGTTCATTTTTTATTATGCTAACTTATCTTCTGGCACAATATCTGATTGTAGTTGGTGTTTTAAAACTAAATCCGAAAAAAGAACAGCAACCAGTTTAACTTTAGCAATAACCTCAACCCATGAAAAAAATAGCTCTTTTAATTGTTTTATTAATTAGCGCTTCTTCTTGCGTAAGCACAAAATCGACTTTGAAAAATGTTGATGATAATGCGCCAGATTTGATTTTGAAAAAAGACAATACTTTTTCTATAACACAATTTGCGAAAGACAAAAAATACGGTTACGACCCTGATTATCCTGTTAATATATTTTTCCAGAATACCAATAATGAAGCGCTGAACGAAGTCCGTTTTTTAAATGCTTTGGCTGGTCCAAATGGAGAGAAAATAACATTTCACAGGTTAGAAACTTGTTGCCCGTTCCCTACTAAAAGAAGTAGTATGGGTGCTGGATTTTTGAATGTTTATGAATTGAAATGGGAAGGCCAAAAAAAGCCCGTTAAGCTTTATTTGAATATTTATGAAAAAGGAATTTTGATGGTTCCTATGGGATTGAGATTGAAGCAGAATTAATATCTCATAACTATTTCAACAAACTATAATTTGTGAGAATATATTTATTTTTAATTTATAATCTTTAATATTGTGGCATATTTCAAACTCTCAATTTAGAACCACAATTTTAAACACAAATTATGCTTAGTCTATTACCGTTAATTCTTATTACTTTACCAATATTGTCGCAAATAATACTTGGTTTTTATTCAATTTATAAAACTGCTTTTCTAAAATTCAGCAATATTTCTTGGATAAATTTTATACTGCAAGTTATATTCTCTTTTGCTGCTTTTAATATTGCAGACTATCATCTTAGAAAGCAATTTGAACCATATCCTGTAAGATGCGGAACATCTCTTGCAGGAACCGCTGCAGCTTGTATCTTATTTCTGTTGATTCTTATCTTAATTATTTCGATTCAGTATTTGATTAAAAGATGGAGAGCAAAAAGGAATAAAATGTAAAACTTTAGAACATGATAAATGTCATTTTCTAGCTTTCGATTATGCTTTAATATTACCTGGGAAAAAGTATTTAATCATTTTTAAAAAATTATAGAAAAATACTAATTCTATTAGCTGCTAGCCAGCCATTGTAGTTCTTAAAATAATCTTAAATCTTAATCTGAAACTCATAAATCATAACTACCTTTGCAGTGCAAAAAAATAATTTTATGAACATACAACATATTCCTCAAATTAAGCATACTGACAGCGGGAATTTCTTTTTATTATCGGGGCCTTGCGCTATCGAAGGAGAAGAAATGGCACTAAGAATTGCTGAAAAATTAGTTGGTATTACTGACAAACTTCAGATCCCTTATGTATTTAAAGGATCTTTCAAAAAAGCAAACCGTTCTAGAATTGACAGTTTTTCTGGAATTGGTGACGAAAAAGCATTAAAAATCTTAAGAAAAGTTTCAGAAACTTTTCATGTTCCAACTGTAACAGATATTCATACTAACGAAGATGCTGATATGGCTGCTCAATACGTTGATGTATTGCAGATTCCGGCTTTCTTAGTTCGTCAGACTGATCTTGTTGTGGCTGCGGCTAATACTGGAAAAGTGGTTAACTTGAAAAAAGGACAATTTATGAGTCCAGAAAGCATGAAACACGCTGTTCAAAAAGTATTAGACTGTAATAATGAAAACGTTATGGTTACAGATCGTGGTACTATGTTTGGTTACCAAGACATGATTGTTGATTTTAGAGGAATTCCTACTATGCAACAATATGCTTCTACGGTTCTTGATGTTACACACTCTTTACAACAGCCAAATCAGACTGCTGGTGTTACAGGCGGAAGACCTGACATGATTGAAACAGTAGCAAAAGCGGGTATCGCAGTTGGTGTAGACGGTATTTTTATCGAAACGCATTTTGACCCTGCTAATGCAAAAAGTGATGGTGCTAATATGCTTCATTTAGACTATTTTGAAGGCTTAATGAACAAGTTAGTTGCTATCAGAAAAACAGTTAACGCATTTTAAATTATAATACTTAAGTTCTTTGAAAACAAAAATTTTATTTTTCTTACTGATGTGTGTTTCTTTAAGCACATTTGCTCAGGAAGAAATACCTGTACAAAAATACGCAGCACACAACAAAGGAAAATTCTTTGTAATGTGGGGCGGTAACAGAGAAAGCTACTCAAAATCTGATGTGAATTTCAGAGGTAAAGATTACAACTTTACAGTTGAAAACATGCAAGCTCATGACAAACCAAAAGGATGGCATGTTGATTATGTTAATCCTGTTAATATGACAATTCCGCAAACGAATTTGAGATTGGGTTACTTTTTTAGCGATCATTACAGTGTTACAATTGGTGTTGACCACATGAAATATGTAATGTCACAAAACCAAATTGCAAACGTAAACGGAAACATCAATTTACCTTCTGATGACCCTGCTTCAATCTACAATGGCGAATACAATAACAGACCAGTAGATATGTCTCAAGGTGGCGCTAAAGAAGGTGGTTATGATAAAGGTGAAACTCATTTAGGAGGTCCTGCTTTCTTAATGTATGAGCATACTGACGGTTTGAATTACATTAATACTGAAGTAGCTAGATTTGATGATATTTCAAAATGGTTTGGATTACCAAATATTGATAAAGTTCAAATCAATTTAACTGAAGGTTTAGGTGCTGGAGTTTTATATCCTAAAACCAATACAACACTTTTAGGAAAAGAACGTCATGATGATTTTCACGTTTCAGGTTATGGTGTTTCTGCTAAAGCTGGTTTAAACATTACCTTTTTTAAACATTTCTACATTCAAGGAGAGTTAAAAGGTGGTTATATCAACATGCAAGATATCAAAACTACAACAAGTCCTGAAGATAAAGCTTCTCAGCACTTTACTTATTTCCAACGAATCATTGCTGTTGGAGGTATTTTTAGAATCTAAATATTTCGAAAAATATATTTCGAAAATAGCTGTCATTTTATTTGGCAGCTATTTTTTTTATTATTTACTTTGCAACTCAAAGTACTTTAAATTTTACTTTATGAAAAATAAAAAATACCTATTCCCGATTATAACTTTCTTCTTAAGTTTTGGATGCGCTTTATTTGTTGCTATAAAAGTTTTTCCTAACAATCCGTTTACAGGAACCAAAGTAGAAAAAACAACTGCAAGCGCAAGCAAGTATAAAGACGGAGATCTTATTTTTCAGACTTCTGAGTCTAAACAATGTGAAGCGGTTCGTATTGCAACCAATTCAAAGTTTTCTCATTGTGGGATTATTTATGACATCAACGGAAAATGGTTTGTTTTTGAAGCTGTCCAGCCTGTAAAACTTACTCCGTTAGAAGATTGGATTAAACATGGAAGAGATAGTAAATATGTGGTTAAACGATTAAAAAACGATAACGTTTTAAAGCCAGAAGTTTTACAAAAAATGAAAGATTACAGTCAGCAATTTGATGGTAAAGAATATGACGCTTATTTTGAATGGACGGATAACAGAATATATTGTTCTGAATTGATTTGGAAGATTTATAAAAATGCGGCTGGAATTGAATTATCTCAACTTAAAGAATTGAAAGATTTTAATTTGAAAGATCCGAGAGTTCAAAAAATACTGAAAGAGCGCTATGGTAACAACATACCGTTAGAAGAAAAAGTCGTTGCTCCTTCTGATATTGCTGATTCTAATATTTTGAAAACTGTTGTAGACACTTACTAATATTTTAAAAAGCTAGATTGCTTTATTGTTTCTAGCTTTTTTATTTATCATTTTACTTTGAAATTCAAAGAACTTTTTAAAACTAACCTATGAGAGACTATTTAATTGAAAAACTGTATGAATGTTCAAAAAAACCATATCAAAAATATTTCAAGAAAAATGAACCTTGGAATATTGATAAAAGCCTTTTAATGGATTATCCAGAAGAAAGTTTAGGATTTGGTTTAGGAAGTTTTCTTTACAAAAACCATTTTGATATTCAGGAGAAACTCGAAGATCACGATATTATTCACGTTCTGACTGGTACTGGAATTTCTGTTTATGAAGAAATCGGAATGCAGTATTATTTATTCGGAAATGGAAAGAAAAGCTTGTATTTGTTTATGGTGATACTGACAGGCACTATTTTTTACCCAAAACGAATGAGCTATTTCATTCAACAATATAAAAAAGGAAAAAAAGCACACACCTTTCATTATCTCGATTTTTCGAAAATGCTTTTTATGCCAATTCAAACTATTCAGCAAACTTTTAAAATTTAAAAATCATGAAAACAATTCATAATCCTTCAGAAGAAAAACAATCTACAGAATTAGCTATTGGGACATTTATAATCAGTACGCTTCTATTTGTCCTTTATATTATTTCAAATGGAAATCCAATGGTTTTGGTTATTGCGTGGCCTTTTGCTTTAGCAGGAATTGTTGTCAATTCAATCATGTTTGTACATTTGACCGATCGTTTTGTACATCTTCCGCAACAGCGAAAAGATATTGGAATGAAGCTTTTAATCTTGCTTTCTAATATTCCAATCCTCTTTTTTTATTATTTGGTTGTGATGAAATCTTGACATAAAAAAAGCCACAAGTAAAACTTATGGCTTTTTTGTTTTTTATAATTTGAATCTTAATTCGCTTTTTTAGTCTCGATTCCGTTTTGGTCTAATAAATACATTAATGTAGTCATTGTAGCTGCACCAAGTTCTAATTCTCTTTTATTTATTGCATCAAATTTATCGTTTGCTGCGTGGTGATAATCAAAATAACGTTGAGAATCTGGTTTTAAACCTGCTTTTACGATAGCTTGCGAAGTCAAATGGCTAATATCTGAACCTGCGTGACCAATTGTAAAACTGTGCACTAAATAAGGCTCGAAAAGATCTTTGTAACCTTGAATTTTTTTCAAATTCGCATCGTCAGCTTCAATTGAAAATCCTCTTGGAGAAAATCCTCCTGAATCACTTTCTAAAGCAAAAATGTGGTTTTCTTTATTTTGTTTTGAAACTTCTTCATACTTAGCACCACCTTTTCCGCCATTTTCTTCGTTCATAAATAATACCACACGAATTGTATTTTTTGGCTTGTAGTTTAAGTTTTTCAAAATACGAAGTACCTCCATACTTTGTACTACTCCTGCTCCATCATCATGAGAACCGTCTGCTAAATCCCAAGAATCTAAGTGTCCACCAACAACCATAATGTTTTCTGGAGATACACTTCCTGTCAATTCACCAATTACGTTATAAGACAATGCATCTGGTAAAGTCTCGCAAGATTGTTTGAAATAAAATTTCAAAGCTGGATTTCTTTTTAAAGTTTTGCTTAACAATTCTGCACCATTTGTACTAATTGCAGCTGTTGGAATATATTGTTCTTTTGGCAAATCACCATAGCTTTGAGCACCTGTATGAGGAAAATCATCTAAACGTAAGTTCATAGAACGAACAATTGTTCCTACTGCTCCTAATTTTGCAGCTTCTTTTGCTCCTGCATATCTTTGGTCAACACAAGCTCCGTAAGAAGTGAAAGTTTCAATGTTTTCAGGATTCATTGGTCTGTTATAGAAAACAATTTTTCCTTTTACTTTATCTGCTCCTAATTCAGCTAATTCTTTAATTCCTTGAACCTCGATAATTTCTGCAGTAAGACCTGTTTTTGCTGTTGCAACAGAACCACCTAACGCGCAAATTGGCACATTTGTTTTTACTTTTCCGTCAAGAATATAAGCTGTTTCTTTTTCTCCTCTAACCCAGTGAGGAACCATAACTTCTTGTAAATAAACTTTATCAAGCCCTAAGCTTTCTAATTGTCTTTTAGTGTAGTCAACTGCTTGTTCTGCACCTTTAGATCCAGACAAACGAGCTCCGATATCGTTAGACAAATATTCCAACCAAGTGTAGCATTTTGACTCAGTTAAGGCTTTTTTGTAAAATAATTTGATGTTTTTTTCATCATTTGTTTGAGCAAAAGATGTCAATCCGCTTAAAACTAATGCAGTTAAAAGAATTGTTTTTTTCATAGTTTTGATAGTAATTTTGGAGTTTATAGTGCTTTTGGCACATTCACAAAGGAACAAAATAATTGACATTTCTGAGGCTTTTTTCTCAACCTTTTCTCAAAAAAAAGCTCCAATTACAAATTCTTCAATTTGCAATTAGAGCTTTTACAGATTTTATAAATAAAAATTACTTTACTTCAATAATCTTATTTTTTGTTCCAATTCCGTTTTCATTAAAAGGCTCGATTGTGAAATAATATTTCGTTCCTTTATCTAAACCTCTGAAATCATAAGTATTATCACCGTAAACCATAATGCTGTTATACAATTTATCTGGTTCAATTCCGTAATAAATATTATAACCAATTGCATCAGCTTGTTTTTTCCAAGAAATCATCGCATTTCTAGAATCTGCTTTGTTTCTGTCTACTTTGAAAGAAGCTACAGCTTTTGGTTTTGCCGCCAATCCATTTCCGAAAACTCTGAAATCTGAAACAGCAAATAAACCAGATGCATTATGAATGTTTTCCATTTTAATGTAACGCGCTTTAATCGATTTTGTCAATTCTACATAATCGTGAGGCGCATCTTTATCGTTTTTAGATTTATCTACAACCAAAGTCCAGTTTTGAGCATCATCAGACATGAAGATTTTATACTGATAATAAATATCCATTGCTTTATTAAACTGAGTTGCTTTATGATCTGCATAGTTGATTTGAAGCGCATTAATTTCCATTTGTCTTCCTAAATCCATTTGAAGCCATTCTCCAGGATTATTAGTCTTTGCAGACCAATAGGTTTGAATGTTTTCATCTGTTAGATTTTCAGGTCCGTAACAGAATTTTTCATACACTTTTTTTCCTCCGTTATCCATTCTGTGCGTTTCTACTTCCATACATTCTTCAGAAGAAGAAACCGTTACAGGCTTTTTATATGAAAGTAACATCCATCCAGAAGAAGCTCCTTTTGTCTGATCGCGCTGACTTGTAGGCAAAACGATTGGAAAATCTCCGTAAGCTGTAATAGAATACATTACATCGTCTTTGTCGAATCCTGCAGGAAACATATCTATACGACGCTCAAAACGGTCTTTTATAGAAATTTTGCACGTTCCTGTATTCCAATAATTTCCATAATTATCAGCAAAAGTATTTCCGTGTCCAGCACCAATTACAAATCCGCCTGGTTTATAAGACATTGGATTGTGTTTTTGATATGTAAATGGCCCTAACGGATTATCTCCAACATGCACACCATTTGCATAACCTTTAAATTCGGTTGCTGGCGCACCGTATTGCATATAATATTTTCCGTTGTGTTTGGTCATCCAAGCGCCTTCAATGAAATTTCCCCAAGGTGCAGGTTCCATATCATTATTTGGTCCAAAACGTTCCCATCCGTGAGCTGAAGGATCTAGAATTGCAACTTCTTTAATTTGTCCGTAAGGCTTTTGAATATCCTCTACTTCGGTTGCTTTGTATAATGTTGCATAATCTGCCTGATTTCCTTTTGGAAGCCAAGTTTTATAATCAACCTCAACACCAACTAATGGCAATTTTCCGCTTGAACCGTAGTACATATAAACTTTTTTGTCATCATCTTGAAAAATCGCTGGATCCCAAGTTGGCAACATTGCTTTGTCTACATGACGCGTCCATCTTCCTGATTTTGGATCTGCCGTTTTCCAGATTGGATGATCTCTTTTCCAAGTTGAACCAACATAAAATAATGTATCGTTTACAACCCAAGCCGCTGGAGCGCACTGGTCATCATCTCCTGGCTGTCTTTGGAAACTTCCGTAAACGAAATTCCAATCTGACATGTCTTTACTCCAAAAGAAACCAGCTTGATTGGTTGCAAATAAATAATATTCGCCTTTGTAAGTAATAATTACTGGATCTGCACTTGAACGGCGAGATTCTGGAATTCCGTTATGATTGTGCGTTGTATAATTGTACCCAATATTAATCGGATTGCAATAGGTTGTTGCGGGCTTGCTCGGGTCAAACCATTCTGTTTTACCAGAATTTTGCGCCAAAAGACTGCTTCCGACAAGCATCGAAAGCAATACAATTGGCTTAAATTGTTTATATATATTCTTCATGGTTAGATTTTAAGTTTGTAAAGTCGAAAGGATTATTTTTTTGCCTGTAATCGTTCTTTCAGAAGTTCGGGTTCGTTTGTCGTGATGTAATTGAATTTGTGTTCAATAATCCAATCCATGTCTTTTGCATCATTAACCGTCCAAGCATTTAGAATAATTTTGTTATCCTTTGCTTCTTGAATCCATTCTGGATGTTTTTGAAAAACAGAATAATGATAATCGACTCCGTTAATTTTATCAGCCTTTACTTCTTTTGGCGATTTGTTTCCTTCAAGATATTGTAAAGAAGTTTTAGAATCTATTGCTCTGATTTTCTTTAGAATATCATAATCAAAACTGATGTAGCAGGTATTTTTATCGGCTTTTAATTTTTTAATGGTTTCGACGGTTGCTACACCAGTTTTTTGTCCTCTTTCTTTACTTATTTCTGACGGTTTGATTTCGCAAACCAAAAGTGTATGTTTATTATTTCGCATTCCTTCTGAAATGTATTCATGAAGGGTTGGAAGTTTTTCTCCGTTTGATAATTTGAACTTTATTAAATCTGCATAATTCGTTTCTTCTATAAGCAATTTGTTGTAATGCGCATCATGGTTGATTACAAGCGAATCATCTGCTGTTCTCCACACATCAAACTCTGAACCTGGCAATTTTAAATCGATCGCATGTCTTAAAGCTGCAATCGAGTTTTCTGGCAGATTATTCTTTTTCCAAGCTCCGCGATGTGCTACAATTGCATTTTTTTGTGCATAACTAGATGAAAAAGCAATAAGACAAATGGCACTAAATATTTTTAAAGTATTCATAATATTATGTAGTTAAAAAATTACAAAAGGGTCTTTCATTCTTAGAAAAAAAGCCCTCCAAACGAAGGGCTTTTCACTAATCAAATAAACCAACTATTTAGTTAACTCAAAACTAACTTTCTTATCGGCATTTGAATTTCCTCCAATGAAGATATCAAACTGCCCTGGCTCTGCTACGAATTGTAAATCAGAGTTATAAAATTTTAAATCCTCAACAGTAATGTCGAAACTTACTGTTTGTTTTTCACCTTTTTTAAGTGTTATTTTTTGGAAACCTTTCAATTCTCTAACTGGTCTTGTTACTGAACCAACTAAATCTCTAATATATAATTGAACTGTTTCTTTTCCGTCAAAATTTCCAGTGTTTGTTACATCAACAGTTACTTTCAATTTTCCTGATGCGTTCATTTTATCAGAAGAAATTTTGATGTTTGAATAATCGAAAGTTGTGTAGCTTAAACCAAATCCGAATGGGAATAAAGGCTCGTTTCTTTCGTCAATATAATTTGATCTGAATTTTTCGAATTTACCTTCTGTGTTAGAAAGCGGTCTTCCTGTATTTTTGTGTGCGTAGTAAATTGGCAATTGTCCAACACTTCTTGGGAAAGTTGAAGTTAATTTTCCAGAAGGATTTACATCTCCAAATAAAACATCAGCAATAGCGTAACCAGCTTCTGTTCCAGCGAACCAAGCGTTTAAGATTGCAGGAACTGTTTTTTCTTCTTCAGTAATTACTAACGGACGTCCGTCAAATAAAACAACAACAACTGGTTTTCCTGTTTTTAATAAAGCGTTTAATAAATCTTTTTGAGCTTGTGGAATTTCTAAGTTTGTACGGCTGCTAGATTCTCCACTCATTTCAGCAGATTCTCCTAAAGCTGCAACAATTACATCCGATTGTTCTGCTACTTTTAAAGCTTCAGCTAATAAATCTTCTTTTGAACGAGAATCACGGTGTAATGTTTTTCCAAACATTGTCGCATTAGTTTCAAAAGTTTCATCGTAATCTAAGTTGCTTCCTTTAGCATAAAGAACTTTAGTTCCTGCTCCTGCAACTTCTTGAATACCTTTCAATAATGAAACAGCATTTTCCATTTTTGTAGCAACGCTCCAAGTACCTGGCATGTTTTCCTTAGCATCTGCTAATGGTCCGATTAAACCAATAGTTCCAGATTTTTTAAGAGGTAAAAGCTGATTTTGGTTTTTTAATAAAACTAAAGATTGAGCTGCAATTGAACGAGCTTCTTTTCTGCTGTCTGCTGTGAAAATCTCTGTTTTAGCTCTTTTCTCATCACAGTATTTGTATGGATCTTGGAATAATCCTAAATCGTATTTCGCTTCTAAAATCAATTTAACCGCATTATCGATTGTCTCGATTTTTACTCTTCCTTCATCCAAAGATTTTTTCAAAGTCGTTAAGAAACCTTCTCCAACCATATCCATTTCAACACCAGCGTTTAATGCTAAAGCCGAAACGTCTTGAAGATCTCCCATTCCGTGAGGAATCATTTCAGGAATTCCAGTGTAATCTGTTACTACAAATCCTTTGAAACCCCATTGTTTTCTTAAAACATCAGTCATTAACCATTTATTTCCTGTTGCAGGAATTCCGTCAACTTCGTTGAAAGAAGCCATAACCGAACCTACACCAGCATCAACAGCCGCTTTGTAAGGAGGGAAATATTCATTAAACATTCTGATGTGGCTCATATCTACCGTGTTATAATCACGACCAGCTTCTGGAGCTCCATATAATGCGAAGTGTTTAACGCAAGCTAAGATTGAGTTATTTTTAGAAAGATCATGCTGTTGGTAACCGTTTACCATTGCTTTTGCAATTTGGCTTCCTAAGTACGGATCTTCTCCTGAACCTTCAGAAACTCTTCCCCATCTTGGGTCGCGAGAAACGTCAACCATTGGAGAGAATGTCCAGTTGATTCCATCTGCACTTGCTTCTTTAGCAGCGATTTGAGCACTTCTTTCGATTAAGCCCATATCCCAAGTACAAGACAATCCTAACGGAATTGGGAATGTAGTTTCGTAACCGTGAATTACGTCCATACCAAAAAGCAACGGAATTTTTAAACGACTTTTTTCAACCGCAATTTTCTGTACTTCTTTAATTTTTTGAACTGATTTAATGTTGAACAAACCACCCACTTTTCCTTCAGCAATATTTTTTGCCACATTTGAGCTATTTCCTTGCCCTGTGGTAATATCACCAGATGTAGGCAAGTTTAACTGACCCAATTTCTCGTCTAAAGTCATTTTTGACATCAACTCCGCCACAAATTCAGACTTTGGTTTAATTTTCACTGTATTTTTAGGCGTCTTTTTTTGAGCAAAGCCCAAAACAGCGCATCCTAAAAAAAGTAAGACTAATTTGTTTTTCATTCTATTCTATTTATTTGTTTGTATTCGTTTTTCTTTGCTGAAACATCCAGTCGTAGATCTCTTTGTTATCATAAACTCTTGTCCAGCTGTCATGATTTGCATCATCAAAAATGGTCAGCTTTACATCTTTTGCATTGCATTTTTTCAATTCATTATAAATTGTAATTGCATAATTCACATTTACCACATTATCCTGTAATCCGTGAAAAATCCTGGTTGGAATATTGGCTATTTCACAAGCGTGTTCTAACTGAATTAAATCTACAAAACCAGCGACAGGTACATTTGCTGCAAATAGATCTGGATGTGAAAAAGCCAAATTCCATGAAGCCCAACCTCCTGAGCTCAAACCAGTAACATATATTCTATCTGAATCAATTTCGTTTTCTTTCTGAATTTTTACAATCAGCTGATAAATCGATTCTATATCCCAATTTTCATCTTCTTTGCATTGTGGAGCCAAAACATAAGCATCCAATTGGTGGGTTTTCAAATATTTTAAAGGACCATTTATTTTTACTTTTTCCAGATCAGTTCCTTTTTCTCCATCGCCAGAAATAAAAACAATCAATGGCTTTTTCTCTTTAATATTCGCTGGACGATGCAAAACATATCCCAGTTCGTATTTAGACATTATAACTGTATTAATTTTTCCGGTTGTTTCACTCTGCCCAAAAACAACAGTAGAAACTAACATCAATATAAATGCTAATGTATTTTTCATAGAATCTTAAATTCCGTATTTCCCAGATTTAAATCCAAGTTTTGTTAAACCTTGTTTTACCTCTGGAGCGTTCATAAACAACTTCCATAATAATCCAGTTCTGTGATTTTCAATCATTACAACTTCTGGACCTTGATCAATTGCCAAATAACGTTTTGCAACCCATTTGTTTCCTAAACTCAAAGCATCATAAAAACCTGCATCTCCCCAAGTTTCTTCTTTATGATTTTCATACAAATTGCGAATAACAGCCATTGATTCTTTTGGCGTGTAAACAATTGAACTAATTGCCGCTGTTGGAGAAATTACACCTTGATCATTGCTTGGCATATGTGCATTGTAGCCTATTGAACCATCAGGATTTCTTGAATATGAAGCTGTTAATCCCCAATATTCAGGGCCATAACCTGCATTTTTATTCGGATTTTCTACACAATATTGGTAGTTAATTTTAGTCTGATTCACATTTAAATCCCAATAATTTGCGTATTTATCGCTCAATTGGTTCGGATCTAAACCTACATAAGAGTAATGTGCCCAGAATAACGGACCGCCAAATTCTTCTGCTCCATTATGTTTTAAAATAAGCGGTATGTTGTATTTTGTTTTTGAAGAAACAATTCCTCCGCTTCTCGCCCATCCTTCATGATATGCTTTCGCATCTATTGTATGCGTTGGCGAAGATGCTGCCATTACGTAGGTAATAAGACATTCGTTATATCCTTGCAACGGGAAATCCATTTGCCAAGCATAATTTGGAGACCAGTGCCAGTATAAAACATTTTTATTATTTGTAAACCATTGCCATTCAACACCTTTCCAAAGTACATCAAATTTTTGAGCTACTGCTTTTTCTTTTTCAGAACCATCTTTAAGATATTCACGAACGGTAATCATTCCTGCAACCAAAAATGAGGTTTCGACCAAATCTCCTCCGTTATCCTTGGTTCCAAAAGGTTTTACTTTTCCTGTATTTCCGTCAATCCAATGTGACCATGCTCCATGAAAACGATCTGCTTTGCCTAAAAAATCTGCAATTTTGTTAAGTCTTTCTACTCCTTGGTCTTTAGTAATATAACCTTGTGACATTCCTGAAACAAGTGCCATTAATCCGAAACCTGAACCTCCTGTTGTTACGATATTTGAATCGTTTTCAGGATAAACTCCGTCTGGATGAAAACGCTCTCTAGCTAATCCAGAATTTGGTTCTGCGTAATCCCAGAAGTATTTAAAAGTTTGTTTTTGAACAGCATCTAAAAGCTGCTCATCTGTTAATGCAGCAACGCCAGAAGTATTTTCCTGTGCATTTTCTTGTGGCTTCTCGGACTTAGATCCGCAGCTAAAGAAAGTAAAAGCTAAAAATAAAACTGAAATTCTAATCATTATAAAAATTTAAGATTTTGTAAAATAATCACTCCCTTCAGAAAATCTGAAGGAAGTGATTTTAAAGATTTTGATTAATAACCGCCTGGGTTTTGGTCAGAAAGTCCGTTAGCTTCTCTTAAGAATGAAGTTGGAATTGGCCATAATTCATGTTTTCCAACAACGAAAGTTTTACCATCTGCTGCCATCGCTGCTTCTGCTTGACCTGTTCTAACAATATCAAACCATCTGTCGTGTTCGAAAGCAAATTCTACTCTTCTTTCTTTATAAATTGCTTTTCTAATATCAGTTTGAGAAGTATAAGGAGTATCTCCTAAACCTGCTCTGTGACGAATTTGATTTACTAAAGGAATAGCTGCAGAAGTCTCTCCTAACTCATTTAAAGCTTCTGCTTTCATTAAGATAACCTCAGCATATCTTAAATATCTAAGATTAGTATCTGTAAATTCTTGATTATAGAAAGATGATGAGTAAGCTTTATAATTATACATTGGATTAGCTACAGTTTCTGGCACTTCTCTACCATCATATAAAACTGAACCTCTAAAAATAATTGTAGCATCTCTTCTAACATCTCCTGCTTCATAAGCATCTGCTAAACCTTGACTTGGAGTGTTGAATCCCCAGCCCCATCCTCCAGCACCACGTGGTGCTTGAGAAACAGAATAATTTCCAATTCCAAATCCAGGGCTAGAAGTAGAACCTACTCCATTAATCTCGAAAATTGATTCTGGACCAAATTCTCCCTCTTTTTTAAATTGCAGTGAATAATCAGAAACTAAAGAATAACCAGTTACTTTATCACAGTTGTCAATAACTGCCTGCCATTTTTTCTGGTATAGGTTTACTTTTGCTAATAAAGCATAAGCAGCCCCTTTAGAAGCTCTCACAACATCTGCTCCAGTATACTCCGATTTTAAAGGTAAAGCTGCAATAGCATCATTTAAATCTTGTTCTATAAAAGCATAAACTTCTGCTACTGATTTACGAGTCAATTGCATTTTTCTATCATCCTCAGAAATTGGAACTGTAGCTAAATGATCAATAATTGGAACTCCTCCATATCCTTTTACTAAAGTAAAATACATAAAAGCTCTTAAAAACTTCGTTTCACCTACTAATCTTGCTTTTAAACTTGGTGTTGCTTGATCTAACCTAGGCAACATATCCAATGCTTGATTACATCTGTTAATTCCAGCATAATTGGCATTCCAAGTTGATTGAAATGATGGAGTTGAAGCATTGTAAGTTAAAGCATCAATAATATCTTTATCTGCTCCTGCATCTCCAGGGTCTGAACCTTTATCTGCATCATCAGAAATAATACTTGTAACGGCATTCCAACCAAAAGATGACATATCCCATCCTAAAAACTGATTGTAAATCGCTGTTATATAACCTTTTGCTCCTTCATCGCTATTTACCAAAGCTGGGTCAGCAGGAATAGCCTCCGTTGGCTCAACATCCAAAAAATCATTTGAACATCCAGATAAAAACAATCCAGAAAGTACAAACATTGATATATATATTCTTTTCATGATATTAAAATTTTAAATTTGCACCAATAACAAATGATCTCAATGAAGGGTAAGCATCTAGCTCAACACCCTGAGTACCTTCAACTAACTTACCGTCAGACACAACATCTGGTGAGAATCCAGAGAATTTTTGTGTAATGAATGGGTTCATTGCATTTACATATAATCTGCAATAGCTAATGAAGTTGTTTTCTCTTAATGGAAGTTTATATCCTAAAGTAATGTTATTGATTCTAAAGAAATCAGCAGATTCCAAGTAATAAGTTGACGCATAAGGAGTCAAGTTTGAAGGTGCTGGAATTGAAGACGTTGTATTTGAAGGTGTCCAGAAATTGTTAGCCATAGAAGCTTCTACATTTTCTCCTCCAAAACGTTGTGCTTTTTTACCATTATACACTTTTGCTCCTCCTGTTCCGTAACCATCAACAGAGAAATCTATGTTTTTATAGTTCAATCCTAAAGTAACTCCATAAGTAGAAGTTGGTAAAAGAGAACCTACGTATTTTTTGTCTTTAAGTTCATCCAATCCTGATTGAGCAACTTTAGAACCATCTGCTTTGTAGTACAACATTTGACCGTTTGTTGGATCAACTCCTGCATACTCATACATGTAGAAACTACCTAATGGCTGACCTACAGATGTATTATCAAGGATTTTTGTGTTTTGACCGTTTCCTAAACTTCCTCCAATAATTGGATTTAACTGAACATTTTTAAGACTAGTAAGTTCGTTTTTATTGTGAGAGAAATTACCTCCAACCCAGTAGCTTAAATTATCGTTGATTTTATCATCCCAACGTAAAGCAATTTCATAACCTTTGTTAGACACTTCTCCAACGTGTGCTGGTGTAGCAACTGTAATTCCAGAGCTAGAATATGGCTTAACATTTAAAATTGTATTGGTTGTATTTTTCTCATACAAATCAAAAGATCCTTTTAATCTGCTGTCTAATAATTCAAAATCAAAACCTCCTGAAAGCTCTTCTACAATTTCCCAAGATAAATTAGGATCTACTTGAGAGTTCACTGTAGTACCAGAACCTAAACCAGAATAATCTAATCCAGAAGTTAATAATTGCGTGTTAAGAGGTACATTTTGATTTCCTAATCTACCCCAAGATCCTCTAAGTTTTAATAAGTTAATTTCCTCTACTTTACTTAAGAAACTTTCTTTTGAAATAATCCATCCTAAACCAACTGATGGAAATGTTCCCCAACGTTTGTCTTCAGCAAATTGAGATGAACCGTCACGTCTTACTGTACCAGTAACCAAATATTTATCCATCAATTTATATTGAAAACGAGCGAAATAAGATGCTAATCTTCTTTCGTTAAGCGCTTCATCTTTATAAGCTGTTACATCTGCTACAGCATTAACATCTTTTAATGACCAATAGTTAGAATTTGGATTTACATTTCTTCTGTCAATTGTTAATTTCTCTCTTGTACCTTGAACGTTAGCTTCGATACCTGCAGTAACCTCAACATCGTGAATATCAGCAAAAACTTTATTATAAGTAAAATAGTTCGATAAATTCCAGTTGAAATATTGATCTCTACCTCTTGTTAAAGTATTTTTATTCAAATCTGTAGGATACTTAGATGCAATACGAGTAGGATCTGCAGATAACCATAAAGCAAGATTATCTACATAATTGTACTGTTTGTAAGTGTAAAATTCTCCATTAAATTGAGATGTAAATTTTAATGACTTAATGATATCCCAATCTAATTTCAATCCACCTTGTAAAATAACGCTTTGTTGTTGCTCATCTGTATAATCCAATTGAGCTACTGGGTTTCCAACATTATTAAATGAAGCTCCAGTTTCGCCAACTACTCCATTTGAAATAAATGGCACACCATATTTCCCATCAGCATAACGTACAGGAACTAATGGAGACTGTCTGTAAGCATTTGTAAATGCACTCAAAGGCATTGGAGTATTTTTAATACTACTTACACTAAAGTTTTGAGTTACTTTTACTTTTTCTGAAAGCTTAAATTCATTGTTATTTCTGAAAGTTGTACGTCCATAATCAGATCCGTTCAAGATTCCTTTTTCTTCGTAATTTCCAACACTAAAGAAGTATTTTACGTTATCTGAAGATCCAGAAACCGAAATATTGTTTTGAGTATAAGATCCAGTTCTTGTAATTGCATCCAACCAATCTGTATTATAAGGCTGATTTGCAGAGAATCTTCCTTGTGGAAAATCTGCACTATACGCAGCATTACTATAACGAATATATTCTTCGCTATTTGCCATTTTCACTTTCTTCAATGGAGTTCTAACACCTGCAAAGCTTTCAACATCTACAGTAAGTTTTCCTTTACCTCCTTTGGTTGTAATCATAATTACACCATTTGCACCTCTTGTACCATAAATAGCCAATGAAGACGCATCTTTAAGAACTTCGTAAGATGTAATATCATTAGTATTAATGTTGTTGATGTTCTCAGTAGGCATACCGTCTACAACATAAAGAGGGTTTCTTCCTCCTAATGCAGTACCAGCTCCTCTAATTACAACTGATGGTGTGCTTCCAGGCGCATCTGAAGTAGACACCTGAACCCCTGCTGCTTTACCTTGAATGGCTTGCGAAGCATTTAGTACTTTCATTTTTGTAATCTCTTCGGACTTGATTGAGCTTACAGCCGAAGTATTATCAATTTTCTTTCTTGTACCGTACCCAATTACAACTACTTCTTTCAATGCAGTATCTCCTGCTTCTTTTAAAGTAATAGTCATTGGTGTAGCAGTAGCTGGTATAGAAACTGAATCAAAACCCAACATAGAAACTTTTAAAATGTCTCCAGGTTTTGCATTAATTGTAAAGTTTCCATCGAAATCTGCATCTGCAGTTGCCCTAGCATCAGATGAAGCAATTATTGCTCCAGGAATTCCCATTCCGCTGCTGTCAACCACTTTTCCTTTGATTGCTTGCGCTTGCCCCATCATATATGTAGGCAGTAGCAAGAGAGCTAAAAAGCTAAAAATAAAATTTTTCATACAGTACGTAATCGTTTAAGTTAGTAGAGCCAAATTAAGCAATTACAACGTTGTAGTACATCAAACAACACTACAACATAACTACATCATTATGTTAAAATTTAACTTTACTACAATGATTATCAACACAATAAATGTTAACACAAATTCTTTAACATAACGTTATGATGTAGTAATGATGTATCGTAATTATATAAAAAATGATATTGAAAAATATAAATTCTCTAAAAAATAAAACCAAATCTTACAGACTTAATAAAAACTTTGACAGGTTTTCGTCTTGAGTAAGGTTTAGCTTCTTTCTAAGGCGATATCTATGCAGTTCTACGCCTCTAAAAGAGATATTCATCATAGGAGCAATTTCTTTAGAAGAAAGATTCATTTTAAGATAAACACACAGCTTTATATCCTTTGGAGTCAATTGCGGATATTTCTTAGAAAGATTAATAATAAACTCGTTGTGAATTTGATTCAAATTGGTTTCAAAAGTTTCCCACTCGTGTTTATTTACTTCATTAATCTTAATTGCTTTTCTAATTTCGTTTTTCAGTTTACCGAAATCTTTCTCCGTTTCTAAAATGCCTTGAATCTTATCAATCATTTCTGTCTGCTTGGCAATTGATAGAGATTTTCCGGCTACTTCTGAAGATTTGGCCTGCAATTCTAATTCTAATATGTGTTTTTCGTATTCTTGAATATTAAGTTCGTTTTCTTTCTTCAATTCCATCTCAAGAATTTCTCTCTGATGTTTTAATTCCTCTCCTTGCAATTTTAGTTTTTGCATATAGCGAAGTTTATTCCATTTATAATAGAAAAATAAAACAGCACCGACAACAAGAAAATAAAGCAGAATCATCCAAAAAGAAAAATACCATGGCTCGGCAACTTTAAATTTATAAAATGAAACTTTATCATAAGTTGCTCCATCATGTTTGAATATTTCTACAGAATGATAACCGCTGCTTAAATTATTCAAAACGATCAATCCGTCTGAAATTGGAAAAAACTCTTTTTCTTTATCCAATTTGTAAAATAGATTTGGTCTACTTGCCCCGTAAATTCCAGAAATGACATTAATTCTTAATTCTGTATTAAATTTAATTTTCTCATCAATCGGAACTAGAGCATCATTACTAAACGCTTCAATTTTTACTCCAGAATTTTGTTTGTTTTCGTATTGAAGTTTAAGCGAAACAAATCCGTCATCGAGATTGAATAAATAATAATTGTCTTTTTTGAAAATTCTAAGATTCTCATTAATCAATTTTCCTTTATAATATTTCTCCTGAATAATATTCCAGACAAACTTGCTGCCTTGTGCATAAATATGATATAAGATTCCGTTTTGCAAAACCATAAAATGATCCTCATCTATAGAAACGACATCGGTAACATTTTTAAAATTGGTATTAAACAATTCATTTTCTTCCAGCCTTCCTGAAATAGAATTATAGGTATACCAAGAATTATTAATTAGAAAAAGTATTTCTTTTCTAAACTCAAAAATCTTTATTCCAAAATCATTTTGAATTTTACTTTGCTGCGTAACATTTTCAACTTTTAGCGTATTGTAATTATCATCCAGCAAAACACGATACAAACCACGATAATTATCGGCAGCCCAAATTTCATTTTTCTTATTTTGAGCTACATATTTAATAGGCTTTGCAAGTTCTTTTATGATTTTATAATGAGACATGTTCGAAGGATCATCATAAACCAAAATTCCGCTGTAAGTCGACTGAAAATACGTATCATTGATGCTACTTTTAGACATGTTCCATCCTCCACTAACACCATTTATCTTGGTCAAAGCATTATTTTCATATGAAAAAGTACCATCATTGTGACCAATAATATATTTTCCGTCAATTAAAGAAATATTCCAACCCTGCCCTTGCGTATTTGGCATCATATTGAATTTTCCTGCGCTGTATTCAAAAATACCGTGATTGGAAGCGATCAAATAACCTTTATTAATGGAAGCAACTGCGTAAACCGATCCCAAAAGCCCAGAATTGTCGTAAAAGAAAGAAATTGGAGAATTCACCTCAACATGCGCGATTCCATTATCCAAACCAACCCATAAATCATTTTCTTTATCCAATCCTAAACTTAGAACCGAATTATTCATGAGAACATTATCGCGTTCAATATTTTTGAATGAATTGGTTTTTAAATCTAAAATGAAAATACCGCGATTTCCCGTTCCAAAAATTAATTTTTCGTTTTTGACAAATTTCGCTACATTAATTGTAGCCGATTTTAAAATTTCATTTATTGGATTATCCCAACTTCTAAGTCCATTTTTTTCTACAATAAAAACACCTTTTTTCTGAGTGAAGATATAAGTTTGATTTTTATATTTTTCTATCGCGTGAACAACGCTATTTTTCAAAATATTCCACCCTTTTGGATTGGCAATATGTTTACCATTCATTTTATAAATTCCGTCCCTAACAGAAGCAACATATAAATCTTTATCTACACCAAAACAATACGAAATAAGAAATGGAAATTTAATTTTCTTTATCGTTTTTCCGTTATAAATAAAAACATCATTAAAAGATTGAAAATAAAGTGAACCGTTAAATCTGAATATTTTCCAGATTTCTTCGTTGTCCTTCTCATCAAATAATCTAAGGTTTTTGGTAATAGAGACATAATGCATCGTTCCGTCTTTTCTGTACCAATAACCAAATTCTTTATAAGAGCCAGAATAGATTTTATCGCCTTCAATCAGAATAGATCTAATGATAGTTTTGTTCGGAAGTGTATATTTTTCCCATTTTACGCCGTCGTAACGAAGTAAATAGTGATTATTGGCAAAATACATCGCATTATCATTTCCTTGAGCCACATTCCAGATCTGATTATCTCCCTGATAATCTGATTTGCTGTAATTTTCGACAAATGGAAGTAATTCTTGTGCTTGAAGTTGTAAAGCGATGAAAAAGAAGAAAACTGATTTAAAAAGTATCGATTTCAAGATATTCGTTTTTAAACCCAAAGATACTCACAAATATTTGTTTTTAGGGCAAAAAAAACTCCTCAAGCTTGAGGAGTTTCTTCTGATAGTATTTTGAAATTAATTTTCAAGCAATTGATAAACCTGATTGGCAATTTCGTATTCCTCATCCGTAGGAACAACCAAAACTTTTACAATTGAATTTTCTGAATTGATTTCTCTTAATTCTTTAGAACGAATTTGATTTTTTGCTGCATCGATTTCAATTCCGAAATAATCCATATCGGTACAGATTAAATTACGCATGAAAGAAGAATTCTCTCCAATTCCAGCAGTAAAAACAATCGCATTCAATCCGTTTAAAGCTGCGGCGTAAGCACCAATTGTTTTTCTAATTCTATAAGCATTCATTTGTAATGCCAACTGACAATCTTTATTTCCTTTTTCTGCCTCAGATTCGATATCTCGTAAGTCGCTGTAACCCGTAAGCCCAAGCATACCGCTTTGTTTCAGCAAAACAGCATTTACCTCATCTGGAGTATATCCTAAGTTTTTAATCATATAAAAAACAACAGATTGATCAATATCACCCGCACGAGTTCCCATAATTAATCCATTTGAAGGCGAAAATCCCATTGAAGTATCAATACATTTTCCGTCTTTAATAGCAGCCATACTACAGCCATTTCCTAAGTGGATTGTAATTATTTTAGAATTGTCTTTTAAATAATTAATTGCTTTTTCTGAAACATATTTATGGCTCGTTCCGTGAAAACCGTAAACACGAACTTTATTCTCCGTTAAAAGATAATTTGGAATAGCATATTTATACGCCACTTCTGGCATTGTCTGATGAAAAGCAGTATCAAAAACCGCAATTTGTTCTGCTGAACTGAAAATTTCTTCTGCTACATTAATTCCTTCTAAATTTGCCGGATTATGCAACGGAGCCAATTCAAAAAGCTGTTTAATTTTTGCTTTTACTTTATCATCAATTTTTACTGTGGCGCTAAAATCGCTTCCTCCATGCACAACGCGATGTCCAACAGCCGTAATCTCTGAAGTTGATTTAATTACTCCTTTTTCTGCATCTAAAAGCATATTCGCCACTTTCTGCAAACCTACTTTATGATTCGGAATAGGAAGTGTTTCTTCGCGAGAAGCTGTTGCTGTTTTAAAAGTAATATTTGAAGTTTCTAAACCAATTCTATCAATCATTCCAGAACAAATTACTTCGTTTTCTGGCATTATCATTAATTGGTATTTAATTGAAGAACTTCCTGAGTTTATTATTAGTATTTTCATTTTTATTTAAAGGTGCTAAGATGCTAAGTTTCTAAGGTGCTGAGTTTTATTTAAAGACTCAAAACTTTTTAAGACAAAATATAATTCATAATTTACCACTAACAATTCACAATTGTATTACATTCCTTGCGCTTGAATTGCTGTAATAACTACTGTATTAATAATATCATCAACTGTACAGCCACGGCTTAAATCGTTTACAGGTTTGTTTAAACCTTGTAACATTGGTCCGATTGCCAAAGCTCCAGTTTCTCTTTGAACAGCTTTGTAAGTGTTATTTCCTGTATTCAAATCAGGGAAAATCAATACGCTTGCTTGTCCTGCCACTTCAGAATCTGGCATTTTGCTTTTTCCAACACTTAAATCAACAGCTGCGTCGTACTGAATTGGCCCTTCGATTTTTAAATCTGGTCTTTTCTCTTTTACAATTGCCGTAGCCGCTCTTACTTTGTCAACCTCATCCCCTTTTCCTGATGATCCAGAAGAATAAGAAAGCATGGCAATTTTTGGCTCGATTCCGAAAGCTAAACTAGATTCTGCAGAAGAAATCGCAATTTCTGCCAATTGTTCAGCCGTTGGATTTGGATTAATGGCACAATCTCCAAAAACTGAAACTCTATCTTCTAAACACATGAAAAACACAGAAGAAACTACAGATGAATTTGGTTTTGTTTTAATGAATTGCAATGCTGGTAAAATCGTATGTTGCGTAGTATGCGCTGCACCAGAAACCATTCCGTCTGCATGGCCTTTGTAGACCATCATAGTTCCGAAATACGAAACATCTTCCATTAAATCTCTTGCCATTGTGATACTTACGTTTTTCGCTTTTCTAAGCTCGTAGTAAGTATTCGCGTAATCCTCGTACATTTCAGATTCGATCGGATTGATTATGTTTACTTTAGAAAAATCAAATGTAAGTCCAAGTTCTGCAACTTTACTTTCAATTTGTTTTTTGTCTCCAATAATAGAAATATCAACCACATCCATATCTAACAATCTTGATGCTGCAGCAATAATTCTGTCATCATTTCCTTCTGGCAGTACAATATGTTTTCTATGCTGTTTAGCTCTTTTAACCATGTTGTATTGAAACATTTTTGGCGTCATACCTTCAGCTACAAAAGTGATTACTCTTTGCGACAGCGCTTCGATTTCAACATATTTTTCAAAAGTATTGATCGATGTTTCAATTTTATGAGTGTTATTAGCGTAAATCTCCGATTTTATCGAACCAATTTTATTCGTAATATGATATGTTCCGCCATCAACAGCAATAATTGGGACAATTGCAGAAAGTCCTTCAATAAGTTTTAAAATACTTTCTTCTGGAACAATATTTCCTGTCAGGATAATTCCCGAAATAGTCGGATAATTTGCTGATTCATTAGCTTGTAAAGCTCCCAAAATAATATCCGAACGGTCTCCTGGAGTAATTACTAAAGCATTGTCATGCAAATGAACTAGATAATTATGCAATTGCATCGCTCCAACGCTGTAATGCCCAATTTCGTTATTCAGATAATTTTCACCGAAAAGAACTTTAGCATTCAATTCGTGTACAATTTCCTGCATCGTCGGATTATTCAAACTCGAAATAAGCGGAATTGTATTTATCAAAACATTTGATGGCAAACTCTTTTGCAAACTAGTCGTGACTAACTCAATATTTTCTGGTTGCACTTTATTAGCAAAAACTGACAAAACTTCAACTTCTTTTACTTTGAAAGAATCGTAAACCAAATATAAACTGTCTAAAAGTTCTTCTAAAGTTTTACCAACTCCAGAACCCACAATTATGGTAGGAATTCCAAGATTTTTAGCAATTAAAACGTTCAAATCCAATTCGATTGAAGTTCCTTCTCCAGTAAAGCTTGTTCCTTCAACCAAAACGAAATCAAAGCGTTCTTCGAGCTTTTTATATTTTTCGATGATTAAATCGAGAACCTCTCCTATTTTTCCTTTGTTCTTTTTTTTGATTAATTGGCTTTTGGTAATAGCATAGGCATCTTTAAACTGAATATCAAGGTTGAAATACGACAAAACAGTCTCGATATGATTGTCTACCTCACCATCGACAAAATCTTCGATTATAGGCCTAAAATATCCTACTTTGGCTGTTTTACCAATTAAGATACTCATCAAGCCGAGCGTGATAATTGATTTACCACTATTATGGTCGCTAGTGGCTATATATATTGCTTTACTCATAATTATTTATATTTATTCTAAATAGCAAATTTATACAAAATCACATTCTTCTAAAACAAAACAAACGTTAAAACCAACGTCGTTTTTTAAAATAAATGATTAGGGCTATTACTAGCAAAAACATTACGCCCATGACTACAAAATAGCCGTTTTGCATTTTGAGTTCTGGCATGTTTTCAAAGTTCATTCCGTACACTCCAACGATAAAAGTAAGCGGAATAAATATCGCTGAAATGATGGTCAGCGTTTTCATGATTTCATTCATTTTTCGGCTTTGTTCCGAAAAATAGAAATTGGATGCGCTTTCTAAAGCACTCATATCTGATTCTATCTGATCTAACAGTTCTAAACTTTTTTGATGCAATCTGATAAAGAAATTGAACGTTTCTTTCTGAATTAATCCATTATCTTCATCATCGTCTTTTTTCGTTTTCAGATAATAAAGCGAATCTCGAAGTGGGACAATGGAACGTTTTAGAAAATTTAGATTATCCCGATGATTTTCAATTTTTTCTAAAATAACTGGTTTAGCATCTTTTTTAGTCAAATTGATTAAGTCTTCGATTTTATCTTCTTCATCTTCCAATGTAATATAGAAATTCTCCATTACAGCATCTAAAAGCAAATACAAGAGATAATCTACCTTTTTGGTTCTAACAATTCCTGCATGCGTACGCAAACGCTCGCGAATGTGTGTAAAGAAGTCGCTTCGTTTTTCTTGAAAGGAAATCAAAATCCCGTCTTTCAAAATAAAACTTAATTGCTCAACGCTAATATTATCTGAATACTCAGAAGGAAGAAGGGATTTTATGTTAAAGAACAAAACATCTTGCTGTTCTTCTAATTTCGTTCTTTTTGTGGTGTTTAAAATATCGGCAAGAAGAAAATCATCTAATTTAAAATGTGAACCAATCGTTTTAATAAGATTAATGTCATTAAGCCCATGAATATTGAGCCAATTGTTTTTAGTGTAATCAAAACAAGAATTTAAAGCTAAGACCGTAAACTTATCGTATTCGACAACATCAGCATCATTATATACAAAAAGTTGCATCTCTGTTTCGTGATCTTTATGCGTGCCAGTGTACTCTAAAGTAATGTGTTGCAGTTTGCGCCCTTTCTTGTATTTAATCTTTCTCATTCATGAAAATTTACAATAGTAATATTACGAAAAAGAATCCGAACAGGAAATGACAATTATCAGTTTGTAGAAATCCCATAAGAAGACGTACTACAATAGATCTCTACAAATTATTAGGCATAAAAAAACCGAGCCATTTCTGACTCGGTTTTTATATTCAATAAAAGAGTAAATTATTTTACTTCTTCGAATTCAACGTCTTCAACATTGTCTCCAGAAGACTGCTCTTGTTGTGGAGCAGCTTGTTGACCTTCGCCACCTTGAGCGTACATTGCTTCTGTAGCTGTTTTCCAAGCTGCATTTACATTGTCTAATCCTTTTTGGATTGCATCAAGATCTTGAGATTGGTGAGCCATTCTCAATTCAGTTAAAGCGTATTCGATAGCTGTTTTTTGCTCGTCTGTCAATTTATCTCCTAACTCTTTCAATTGAGATTCAGTTTGGAAGATAGTACTGTCAGCTTCGTTTAATTTCTCAGCTCTTTCTTTTGCGATTCTGTCAGCATCAGCGTTAGCTTCAGCATCTTTTTTCATTTTTTCGATTTCTTCAGCTGTTAATCCAGAAGAAGCTTCGATACGGATATCGTGAGATTTTCCTGTTCCTTTGTCAGTTGCAGAAACTTTGATGATACCATTAGCATCGATATCGAAAGTTACTTCAATTTGAGGAACTCCTCTTGGTGCTGGTGGAATACCATCTAAGTGGAAACGTCCGATAGTTTTGTTATCAACAGCCATTGCTCTTTCTCCTTGTAATACGTGGATTTCAACAGATGGTTGAGAATCAGCAGCAGTAGAGAATACTTGAGATTTTTTAGTTGGGATAGTTGTGTTAGACTCGATTAATTTAGTCAATACACCACCCATAGTTTCGATACCTAAAGAAAGAGGAGTTACGTCAAGTAACAATACATCTTTTACATCTCCAGATAAAACTCCACCTTGAATAGCAGCTCCAATAGCAACAACCTCATCAGGGTTAACTCCTTTAGAAGCTTTTTTACCGAAGAATTTTTCAACTTCGTCAGCGATTCTTGGCATACGAGTAGATCCTCCAACAAGGATAACTTCGTCGATATCAGATGTAGATAGACCTGCATCTTTTAATGCTTTAGCAACTGGCTCCATAGAACGTTTTACTAAAGTATCAGATAATTGCTCAAATTTAGCTCTAGATAATTTTTTCACTAAGTGTTTTGGTCCAGAAGCAGTAGCAGTTACGTATGGTAAGTTGATTTCTGTTTCAGCAGAAGATGATAATTCAATCTTAGCTTTCTCAGCAGCTTCTTTCAAACGCTGTAATGACATTGGATCTAAACGTAAGTCAATACCTTCTTCAGATTTGAATTCGTCAGCTAACCAGTCAATAATAACTTGGTCGAAGTCATCTCCTCCTAAGTGAGTATCACCATTTGTAGACAATACTTCGAATACACCATCTCCTAATTCAAGAACAGAGATATCAAAAGTACCTCCACCTAAATCGTAAACAGCAATTTTTTGATCATTTCCTTTTTTATCTAATCCGTAAGCAAGTGCAGCAGCAGTTGGCTCGTTGATGATACGCATAACTTTAAGACCAGCGATTTCACCAGCTTCTTTTGTAGCTTGACGTTGCGCATCGTTAAAGTAAGCAGGAACAGTGATAACCGCTTCAGTTACTGTTTGACCTAAATAGTCTTCAGCAGTTTTTTTCATTTTTTGAAGTGTCATTGCAGACAATTCTTGAGCAGTGTATAAACGACCGTCAATATCCACACGTGGAGTATTGTTGTCACCTTTTACAACACTGTAAGGAACTCTTTTTGCTTCTTCTGTAGTTTCAGCAAAAGTGTGTCCCATAAAACGTTTAATAGAAGCAATCGTTTTTGTAGGATTAGTTACTGCTTGTCTTTTTGCAGGATCACCTACTTTAATTTCTCCACCTTCAACAAAAGCGATGATAGATGGTGTAGTTCTTTTTCCTTCCGCGTTAGGGATAACAACTGCTTCGTTACCTTCCATTACAGAAACACAAGAGTTCGTCGTACCTAAGTCAATTCCGATTATTTTACCCATTTTTTATATATTAAATTTTGATTTTACTTTAATAACTCAGGTGGCATAAGTCAATCTTTATGCCAATATAAAAAACCAAAGTAAATTGTCAGTTTGCTATTGGCACACTAAAAAAAACTGCCAACATGACATTTTTGACAACTGACATTCATGGCACAACACTGCATAACTGCCATTGTTTTAGTCACATCACTATTTTAGCAAGCCATATTTAGAGAAGGATTTACTTCTTAGGTTATTTTAAATAATTTGTTTTTGAACAAAATACTAAAAAACTTACATTCGCATCCTATTTACTAAATCGAAACCCCATTTTCTTCTAATATAAATTGAATGAATAAACTTTTCTTATTACCTGTATTAATTCTTTTACTGCAATCATGCGAAAGCAAACCAAAAAGAAGCATAGAAGACTCGTCTCAAAAAAAAGATAATACCGAAGAATGGACTAAAGAGAAAGACAGAGAAATTGCAGGAAGTCTATACGCAAAATTCGACAATGATGATTTAGATGACGATTTTAATATAGTAAAGAATGAAGATGAACTAGTACAGAAGGTCCTTTCAGTTTTTCTATCGGCACAAAAGAAAAAGCATAAATTCAACTTGATAAACAATAGTATTCTGTACAATAATGCAGAAGCTTTTTATAGCACTTTTTTCACAGTATCCGAAAAAAAAGTATGCACAATAAGGATAGAATATGCTGAACTAGAATCTATCCAGAATATCTCTGGTGAAAAGAAAAATTTGATTGAAAAAATAAAACTTCGATTCAATAATCAGAAACAAAAAATCCAAGTTATAGGTTATGAATTGTCTTATAGAAAAGACGCAAAATACATTACAAAATCTTTCAACTTTATTACAGGGAAATATATTGCCGCATCAAAATTTAACAATAGAACAAAAACTGTAGATGGCTGGTCTGCGGAACTTCAAAACATTTATGCCGATAATTGGATTTTTCCATTTTTACGTGACAAGATATTCTGGTACGGAGAAGAAATAGAATAAAATTTCACACTACAAAACTCAAACCGCCAAACCAAAACAATTATTAAATTAATCATGAAACGAATTTTATTACCACTAATTTTATTTTCAATAACTGCCTGTCAAAACAAAAGCTATCCCGAATTGATAAACAAAAATTCAGAATTCTCAGATGCAGATTTTAATAAAGAACATTTTCAAGAGTTTTTGGTTTATGAAGATATTACCACTAAAAATAATGCTTTACCAAAAGCTAAACCTTCTGAAAAAAAACAATATCCTTGGGACGTATTAGTTTCCAAGGAACGTACAGAAGCAACTCTTAATCAAATTGAGAAATCCATAACAGCAATTACAGACGGCGCTTCCGACTATAACAAAGAACCTTCAAATTCTATTTATTTTTCTTCACTAGTAGATAACTTTTATACAGAACAGCAACTTTATCAATACAAAAAAACTGGAAGCATAACTACACAAACGTCAATTTTAGATTTTATAAAAGCAACAGTTAAAGCATATGATTTAACCAATGAAAAAAATGAAAAAATAAAATTGAATGGAGAAAATCTAGGTTTAAATGGTGCCGGTTTTGAGGAAAAAAACGGAAAACTTTTAGAAGGAATTGCATTTCAAACAATGGGAATGGGAGATTCGAAATATTTAAGACTAAATGGTTATGTGGATATTGAAGTAGAAATTCCCGTAGAATATGAAAAAATAGAAATTACAAAAAATGATATTGGAGACAAATTCAATATTGGAGGACAAAAAGTACAGATTTTAGAGTTTGACGCCAATGCAATTCATTATAAATTGTTTGGTTCTGATTCTAAAAATTTCAGCATATATATAGACAATTGCAATGGAAATTACGGTAGTGTACAATCACCTGAAAGTATTTACGATCAATTTAGAAATAATCAAGGATTGGATTATGATTCTTTCGTGAAAAAATATAAAGAATTTGGTTTAGACAAAATGGAAAATACAAATGACGCAAATTTTGTTTCAGCATTAAAATCTGATGACTGCCAACTTGAGAAAGTCTTTTTCTATTGTCCAATAACTTCTAAATTGATTAAAAAAACCATTCGGGTTCCTGTAAACATTAAAATAAAATAAATCGGATTATAGAATATTTACTTGAAAATATAATAGAAATGAAACTACACCTCAAATTTATATTCCTTACTCTAGCATTTATCCCTTGCTTAACATTTTCGCAAACAAACAAAAATTATATTGCTATTAGTTATTCCAGTATTTGTTGCGGAACGCCATCTGAAAAACCTGTAATGGATTTTGTAAAAAAGACAGAAAAAAAATTGAAACTAAAACCATTCGAAATATTAATAGAAAATGGTTTAGGAAAAGAAGGCGAACATATTTTCTATATTGCAACAGACAATTTGAATGCCAATCAATTAAAATCTTTTTGGAATGATTTAAAACTTACAGCATCTAATCAAAATAAATTAAGCTCAAAAAATGAAAAGGGATCTGTAAATGTAGAAGATAAACTTATATCTAATGCTACATTGAAAAGTATAAAAGCAAATCCAAAAACCAGAATTAGTTCACTGAAAGTTTATAATTACAAGGAATAAAATTGTAGAAATAATTCTAAAAATTACAAATTAAACCCACTAACTTTACTGTAGTAAATTGATTTCCAACAAAAAGACTCAAAATGACTTCAGATATCCTCAATACTACTCCAGATTCAGAAATCGTAACCACACGCATTTTGAATTTCCCTCAAGAACTTGTTTTTAAAGCATGGAGCGATCCTGAGCATTTAAAAAATTGGTGGGGACCAAAAGGCTTTACCAATACTTTTCATGAATTTAACTTCTGCGAAGGCGGTAAATGGAGCTTTATCATGCATGGTCCAGAAGTTGGAAATTATGCCAACGAATGCGAATTCATCAAAATAGACAAACCGAATCTTATTGCTTGGAAACGCCATTCGAAGCCATTATTCCAAATTTTAACCACTTTTGAAACTATTGCTAAAAACCAGACTAAAGTAGTTTTTAAAATGCTTTTTGAAACTGAAGAAGAATGCCAGAAACTGAAACCTTATGTTGTCGATAAAAATGAAGAAAACTTTGACAAACTAGAAGCAGAATTATCGCAAATGAAGTCATAATATGTATTACTTGACTATTAATGAAGAAAAAATATGTGCAGAGTCTACAACACTATTGGATGTCTTAATACTTTACAAATTCATTTAGTCAAATATGAAGTTGATGACTTTAACACGTTGAATGAAATAATTGATTTTCGCAAAAATTATCTTATCAAAGAAGATGAAATTACCTCAACCCACAAATCATTAATTGAAGAAGAAAAATTAACACTCGAAAAAGATCTTTCTGAATTAAATGAAGTAATTCCACAAGATAAAATTGATATAGAAATTCAATTAAGACAAAAGCTCGACAATTTTAACCAACAAATAGATGAACTTCCAGAAACGAATTCTAAAATTATTCCAACAATAAAAGATTATTGGTTTAATCTAGTTATCTGTACAAAATTTTGGTCGGCACAACTTAAATTCCACTACGAAATTTTCCTTTTCAATCGCCAAAGAAAAAAAACACTTTCACAAAAAAATAAACGTTACAGATATATTTCTGATAATTTTCAAGATGCTGTAAATGAAAGCAGTTTTAATGCTCTAAGATCATTCGGCCTGAAAAGAGAAATAATCGAAAATCTAAACAACACTATCTATGGCGCAATTGGCGAGCAAAAAGTAGAAGAAACTCTCAAAAAACTGTCAGACGATTACATTCTAATAAATGATTTTTGCTGTACTTTTAATCCTCCAATCTACAATAAACGCAATAATGATCACATTCATTCTATCCAAATTGATCATCTATTAATTTCTCCAGCTGGAATTTTTTTAATTGAAACAAAAAATTGGAGCGAAAAATCCATAAACAATCCATATTTACGATCACCTGTTGAACAAATTCTTAGAACAAATTTTGCTTTATTTATACTTTTCAACAATGAAAATGAAAAATTAAATAAGCATTTTTCTCGACATTATTGGGGAAACAGAAAAGTACCAATCAGAAATATCATTGTTTTTACAAATAAGAAACCGGTCGAAGAATTTCAACATGTAAAAATTGTAACTTTAGAAGAATTACTTCCTTATGTAAAATATTTCAATCCAAGCTTTCTAAATACTGAAACTGAAATGATTGCTAACTTTCTGCTTAAATTTTCTGAACAGAGAAAAAACCATTCCAAATTGAGTATGTGATGAAGCATCAAAATAAAAAAAATTATGCATGCATAGTAATTTTATGCTATTCGCTTATTTTTTATTCGTAATTTCGATTTTTCAATAAAATACTATATCAAAAATGGCTTCATTTATAAAAGAAATATCTTTTCGTTGGTCAGATCTTGACCCAAATTTTCACGTTCGTCACAGTGCTTATTACGATTTTGGCGCCCAGCATCGTATCGAAATTCTAGAAGAATTGGGTTTAACTTTAAAAGTAATGCAAACACAAGGTTTTGGTCCTGTTTTGTTTAGAGAAGAATGTGTTTTCAGAAAAGAATTAAAACTTTCAGATAAAATATTCATACATACCAAAACATCAAAAATGAAAGCTGATGCTTCTCGCTGGTCAATTATACACGAGTTTAGAAGAGAAGATGATACACTTTGTGCAACAATTACCGTCGATGGTGCGTGGATGGACACAAAACTTAGAAAACTAGCTTCTCCAACTCCAGAAATCGCAATTGAAGCGTTGAGTATTTTCCCAAAAAGCGATGATTTTGTCGGATTATAATCTGGTAGTTATTATAATTTATAAAAAATCCCAGAACAATTTTAAATCTTGTTTCTGGGATTTTTTTTCAACTAAAACTTATTTCTTTATTCAAACTTTAATCCAAAATTTACTCTTTCAAAAGTTGTACTGCAGGAAACTGCAAATCTTCCAACATTTAAAGTTCCAAAGATACCTCCTACCGAATGTCCAGAATAAAATCCTCCAGCCAAAAATCGGTGAACTTGATATTTTAAAGCAATGTCATTAACTCTGGAACTCAACTGCCCGAAAGCAATCACATTTGGGATAATTTCATAACTTCCAAAAACTTTGGGAACCAGTTTTTTGTAATAATCAAAACTTTCATCTGTTTCATAATCAATAATTGACGAATGCAAGTTTTCTAGATTTCCGCCGATATAGGTGTTTTCAGAAAAATGCCATGAAATACTGAAACCCGTAAAAGTTCCCTCATAACCGCTTCTAGAATCTACATAACCTACACCAATTGTTGCTCTAAATTTATCGCAAATTTTTCCGATGTAACCAACATAAGTGCGGTCAATTTCAGACTTGTCAATTCCAGCGCCAAAAATTATGTCGTCTTCACACAACGTAAGAGCATACTGAAAATAAGCTGAATATTGGTCTTGGTTGGCCGACACAACGCTCCGGCCTTTATCGAGATCAATATTTGGAGAAATTAAGGTTGAATTTATAACAGCGAAATCAAAAGTATTGAGTTCTTGGGCAAATGTGGGGACAGTGAGCAGGAGCAAAAGTATTGTCTTTTTCATAATACATTTTTTTAAGGCTTACAACATTCTGATACTAAATTACAGACATTTTTCCTACTAATAAAAGAAGTCCTTTGAAGTGCTACATTACTCGTCAAAATACATTATTTTCATAATCAGCTTCATTTAATCGATAAAAATTCAATGAATAATCGATTATTGACACAAAAAACAATGAAACCATTTTGAAAGCTTTTTTTCTGATAACTTTAAGAATTTAAGCTTTGTTTTAAAAATGGTTCGGTTTAACTTTATAAATCATAAAACAAATACTTCAAAAATGAGAATTCTAAAACTATTATTCATATTAATTCCATGCTTAAGTTTTGGACAACAGGGAAATATAAAAGCGTTAGATATTAATTTAAGTAATTACGAATATCCTTTTCCTGTTCATTTTATCGAATTGAGCAATCAGCGTCAATATCTAAAGATGAGTTATATGGATATTATTCCAGAAAACTACAATCAGAAAAATATAGTTTTACTTCACGGAAAAAATTTCAATGGCGCTTATTGGGAAACGACTATTAAAGCTTTAGCAAAAGAAGGTTTTCGAGTAATTGTTCCCGATCAGATTGGTTTTGGAAAATCGACAAAACCAGACAATTTTCAATACACCTTTCAGCAGTTAGCCGAAAACACCAAAAAACTTTTAGATCATTTAGGAATTCAAAAAACGACCATTTTAGGACATTCTATGGGCGGAATGTTGGCAACTCGCTTTGCATTGATGTATCCTGAAACTACAGAAAAATTAGTTTTAGAAAATCCGATTGGTTTGGAAGATTGGAAATTGGTAGTTCCATACAAACCTGTTGATTGGTGGTATGAATCGGAATTAAAACAAAATTACGAAGGCATCAAAAAATACCAAATGGCTAATTATTATGATGGAAAATGGAATGCCGATTATCAAAAATGGGCCGAACTTGGCGCAGGATGGACAACCGCTCCAGATTACGATCGTGTTGCTTGGAATTCTGCTCTTTTGTACGATATGATTTTTACGCAACCTGTTTTGTATGAATTTAAAAACATCAAATCTCCAACGTTATTGATCATTGGAACGAGAGATAAAACGGCTTTAGGAAAACCATTGGTTACTGAAGAAGTGAGAAAAACAATGGGAAATTACGCCGAGCTGGGCAAAAAAACTCAGAAAGCAATTCCGAATGCAAAACTGGTTGAAATTCCAAATACGGGACATTTGCCACATATCGAATCTTTTGATTCATTTATAAAATCATTAATCGTATTTTTGAAATAAAAACTCTTTTTGTTTGCCACGAATTATACAAATTCACACGAATTAATTTTTCTTTTAATTAAATAAAATTAGTGCCAATTCGTGTAATTCGTGGCAAAAACTAACTTAAAAACTATAAAAATTATGTTTACAATAGAACAAATAAAAGAAGCACATGCAAAAGTAAAATCAGGTGCAGATTTTCCAAATTATATTCAGGATTTAATCATTTTAGGCGTAAAAGGATACGACACTTATGTACACGACGGAAGCACCGTTTACTACGGATTGAATAATTATACCGCCGCGGCTGAAGAAAAATATCCAGAAATTAAAGTTGCTGATTTTCCAAACAAAGAACTTTTTATCGAAAATTTGGTAAAACATCAGCACGGAGAAACCGATTATATGACTTTCTGCAATCATTGTGCACAAGCTGGAATTGCAAAATGGCGTGTTGATATTGTTGAGATGACTTGCACTTATTTCGACAAATCGGAACACGAAATTTTAATCGAAAAAATTCCTCTCTAACCATTTTTAACCAAAACCAATAAACTTTAAAAAAAAGCATTTTATTTTTAGTTCTTCCTTTCTTTGGCTTTTCGCAAAAAAAGAGAATCAAAAATTTAAAGTCATTGCTTTTAAAATTACTTTTTCATGAAAAACAAAATTGCTCTCGTTCTTTTTGCATTAGCCCTATTCTCTTGTAACTCCAAAAAAGAAGGAGAAACCAGTACTAAAAAAGAAACTGTAGAAGAAAGTAGCGAAACAAATAAAACAGAAAAAACTACTGACGCAACACGTTATCAAATCTCAGTTTATGACGATCCTCAATTTACTGACAGAATTTTAGACACAAGAGAAAGCTTAAAAAAGCTATCAGCAAATAATCTTTTCTCGAATATTAATGCAAAAGTGACAGCAAAATTAAATGAGAAACAAAACCAGTTTTTCAAGACAAACTCTAATTATGAGCTAATTTCTTTTGCAAAAGGCAGTATATTTCAAAAAAACAGCGAAGATTATGTTTTTATCGTTTATGATATAAAAAATAACAGAACCAAAATAATATTATACAATGCCGTAACTAATAAATACGCTGAGCTTTATAAAGATATTAAAGTTAAAAATGATTTAGAAGATGTAGATTGCAACGGTTATTCTTTTGGAACGCTTGATTATAAATTTGCGGTTGAACATTTGGTTTCGAATGAAGATGCTATTACTGCAAATCCAGAATACTATTTAGAATCGCCAGCTGTTAAGATTACTGACATCTCAAAAGACGAAAACTTTTTATTGAAAGATGGATGTTTTTCAAAGAAAGACTCTAAAACAAATTTAGAGAACACACTTTGTATCTCTACAAGCTCTGTTTACAACAATTGGGTATGTCTACGATATGACAAATCGGATAATACTTTTTCCATTTTTTACAGTCAAACATTTGCTGATTAATAACTGAAAATCAATCACAAAAAAATAATATGTCTGCTACATTTTCATCTATTATAAACGTTGAGGAATTATTACAAATTCAAAATTCAATTATTTTAATTGATGCTCGAGCTGGCGCAAATACTTTTGAAAATTATCAAAAAGAACATTTAAAAGGTGCTCGTTTTGTTGATTTGAATCGTGATTTGGCTGCTATTCCAGAAAATCCTGCAAATGGCGGAAGACATCCTTTGCCTTCTCCTGAAGAATTTGCAAAGACACTATCTGCATTAGGAATTTCTCCTTCAGATCATGTTGTGGTTTATGATGATAAAAACGGATCTAATTTCGCGGCCCGATTCTGGTGGATGATGCGTGCCATTGGACATGAAAAAATTCAGGTTTTAAATGGTGGTTATCAAGTTGCGATTCAAGCTGGTTTTCCAACAAATTCTGGAATCGAGACTTTTGAAAAAACGGCATATCCTTCTCAGAAATGGAAATTGGCTTTAGCGGATATTGAAGAAGTCGAAAAAGCTCGTAAAAACGATCAAAATATCGTAATAGATGTTCGTGATAAGAATCGTTATGATGGTTTAACAGAACCGCTGGATTTAATTGCAGGACATATTCCTGGGGCCGTAAATGTTCCGTTAACTGAAAATTTAGATGAAAACGGATTGTTTAAATCTACCGATGAATTGGCTGAGAAATACAACGCTGTAATTGGAGATAGAACTTCAGAAAATGCAATTGTTCATTGCGGTTCGGGCGTTACAGCTTGTCACACATTATTAGCAATGGATTATGCTGGACTTCCAATTCCGAAATTATATATCGGATCTTGGAGCGAATGGTCAAGAAATGACCGCGAAATGGCGTTAAAAGAGAATAAATAATTACTTAAAACAATACAATGCAACACTGGGATATACTTTTGTCTAATCAAGTAAATAAAAAAGCTTTTATAGACGCTTTACTTACAGGCGAAGCAAAAGGAGATTTAGCCGTTTTTAATAACCAAAAAGGAATTCTTTTCTCTGATATTGCAATAGAGAAATTCATCGAAAAAGAGTTTCAATATGACAGCGTTGAAGCTTCAACAACTTCAAATAGACAATTGCGAACTTTTTCTTCAGGAGAACGCAAAAAAGAGTTTTTACGTTATTGTATTGATCAAAAACCTGATTTCATCATTTTCGATAATCCGTTTGATCATTTAGATCAAGCTTCTCGCGTTGTTTTGGCTGAATCTTTAAAGAAATTAACTGATTCTATCGCGATTATTCAGTTATTGAATCGTACTGTTGATATTTTAGATTTCGTTCCTAATAAGGCTTTAATAAAAGACAATACGTTTGAATTGCATCCATTTGTAAAAACGGAAAATCATTTTAAAACGCTAAATACTGCAACAATTCCGAAAGCAACAGAAACATATTCTTTTCCAGATAATGTATTAATCAAACTAGACGATGTTTCGGTAAGCTACGAAGAGAGAAAAATCATAAACAAAATTTCTTGGACAATCAAACAAGGCGAATTCTGGCAATTAATTGGTCCGAATGGCTCTGGAAAAAGCACTATTTTATCCTTAATTACAGGAGATAATCCGAAAGGTTTTGGACAGAATTTATTTTTGTTCGGAAGAAAAAAAGGAACTGGTGAAAGCGTTTGGGAAATCAAAAAACAAATTGGAATTTTCACGACCTCAATGACCGATTTATTTCAAAAAGGACATACGCTAGAACAAATGATTTTATCAGGATTCTTCGATTCAATCGGATTGTATACAGAACCAACAACACATCAAAAACAAATTGTAAATCAATGGCTTGAAGTCATCGAAATGACGCATTTAAGAAAAAAGCGTTTTATTGATCTTTCTATCGGCCAACAACGCGTAGCATTAATTGTTCGTGCCGTTTTAAAACATCCGCCATTATTAATTCTAGACGAACCAGTTGAAGGTTTAGATGACGAAAACGTAGATTTGGTGATTCAATTAATCAACACCATCAAACAAGAAACAAACGTGAGCATTATTTACGTTTCGCACCGAATTGAACAAGGCCTCGCTCCTACTTCTGTTTTCGAACTTTTACCTTCAGAAACAGGCTCAATCGGAAAAATAAAATATCATTCAGAATTAAATTAAATTAAATTAAATTAAATGAAAACAAAAATTGCAGTATTTCTTCTTTTACAGCTAATCTTGATTTCGTGTTCCAGCACTATTTCAACAGTAAAAAAAGAATATACTTTTAACAATTCAAAAGAACTAAAATCAGATTGGGCAATTAATTCTAAAGAATGGATTCTAAAAAATGACACTCTTATTGGAAATGGTTCTCTTTCGCCTTGGGGAGTTTTAGTTTCGAAAAAACAGCTTCCAAAGAATTATGAAATCGATTTTAAAGTCAACATGACCAGAGAATCTTTATTTGAAATCATGCTCAATTTGGATAAAGGAAAATACATCAGAACCTATTTATATCAAATTGACCAAAACATTGTAATTGGCGATGGACTTTATGATAAAAAAGACGATTCGTACGGCAAAAGAGGCGGAAAAACGTTGTTTAGAAAACCAATGGAATTAGAAAACAACAAATGGTATTCTGTAAAAATTAAAGTCGTTAATAGCCAATTATTCTTTTCTGTAGACAACAAAACAACTTTAGAATGTTCTCTTGAAAAAAGCAATCTAAACCAAAAAGGAAAACTAGGTTTTATAACAAACGGAGATGTCAAAATAACTGATTTAAAAATCAAATCTCTTTAAAACAAAAAAGCTCCCAAAAAAGGAGCTTTTTTTATTTATGAAAAGAAAATTTTCTAATTGACAAATTCCCTAATTATCTAATTATTCTTCATTTTCAACATTATGCGACTTCACATAATTCTGCCATTTCTCGATACAATCTTTAAAATCTTGCGGAAGTTCCGTATCAAAACGCATCAATTCGCCTGTATTCGGATGAACAAATCCAAGTGTCTTAGCATGCAGCGCCTGACGTGGTAAAGCTTTAAAACAATTTTCTATAAACTGTTTGTATTTTGTAAAAGTCGTTCCTTTCAAAATCAAGTGTCCGCCATAACGCTCATCATTAAATAACGGATGCCCGATATGTTTCATGTGCGCGCGAATCTGGTGCGTTCTTCCTGTTTCCAATTTACAAGAAATAAGAGTTACGTAACCAAAACGCTCTAAAACTTTATAATGCGTAATTGCAGGTTTACCAATTTCTGGATCATCAAAAACTGCCATTTGCATACGATCTTTCAAATGTCTTGCAAGATTCCCTTCAATTGTACCGCTGTCTGCTACAACATTTCCCCAAACCAAAGCAATATACTCACGTTCAGTTGTTTTAGCCTCAAATTGTTTCGCTAAATGCGTCATTGCCACTTCTGTTTTAGCCACAACCAAAAGTCCAGAAGTATCTTTATCAATTCGGTGAACCAAACCTGGGCGTTCGCTGCTATTCATTGGCAAATTATCAAAATGATGCGCCAAAGCATTTACCAAAGTTCCAGTATAATTTCCGTGACCAGGATGCACAACCATTCCAGGCTCTTTATTGATCAATAAAAGAGCGTCATCTTCATAGACAATATTAATTGGAAGATCTTCAGGAAGGACATGATTTTCAAACGGAGGATGCGACAACATAACCGTTATCACATCAAAAGGTTTTACTTTATAATTTGATTTTACTGGAATATCATTCACAAAAATGTTTCCATTCGTTGCCGCGTTCTGAATTTTATTTCGCGTGGCATTCGGAATCAAATACATTAAATATTTGTCAATACGCAAAAACGCTTGACCTTTTGGGACTTCAAATCTGTAGTGCTCAAATAATTCGTCTTCCAGATCTAAATTTTCTTCAATATTATTGTTCATCTGCTGGGGTTTCTACAGGCACTGCAGTACTGTCTGCCTGACTATCATCTACATAACTTGCTTTTCCATCTCCTAAAACCAAATCAATTTTAGAAGCTTTAAGCACACGATCTCCTACTTTTAAGTTTCTTCCTTTCAAACGCATTTCCAAAACCATATCTTTTCCAAGGTTCGGAATATACGTAATCGTTCCTGGCTCAAGTCCTAACGCTTTCAACGTTGGTACAGCTTCACGATATGTTTTTTCGATTAAATCTGGAATTTTCACAGAAGAAAAACCAGAAGCATTAATCTTAATATAAATTTTTCTACCCACTTTTACCATCGTTCCCGGCAACGGATCTTGCTCAACAACACTATATTTTGGAAATTCACTTCTGTAATCAACACTGTCCAAAAGAACATAATCTAAATCCAGTTCGTCCAATTTTTGTTCCACTTGCTCTTCAGTCAATTTAGACAAATTCGGTACCGCAATTTCGTGTCCGTGATCTGTTGTAAAAGTTAACCAATGCATAAATAAATAACCAATAACCGCAATAATAGCAGCGGAAGCAAGCAATTGCAAGAAAAAAACTCGGCTTGTTAAATACTGACGTAAACTCATAAATTTATTTTTAATAGCGACAAAGATAAAGTATTTCGTTTCAAAAAAAATGATAATTTTGTTTAAAACAAAGATCTCTTGTAATTTGGAATTCTATCCCGACGCTTCAGGATTCAAATTTTATTTTTCAGGAGCTATTCCCGCTTTCGCCTATATCTTTTTGCCTGCAGAAAAAGCAATCAAAAAGGATACCGGCTCTATCGGGGCTAGGGCACTCGGTTTCATAACAACGTTCTTTAATAGAAATTAGTACAATTTTATCTCGAAGGAATTCTTAACATAAAGTCTGTCTTCCTGAGCGAAGTCGAAGGATTTACGTTTAGATAAGACAATCTTTGTAGAGCTACTTGCGGAGATTTCTCCTTCGTCGAAATGACAATATTGAGAGGAAATCTTTTTAATCTGTGCAATCAGTGACAAAAAACAGAGAAATTCGTGAATTCGTGGCAAACAAACTTGAAACATTAAACTTGAAACAATTAAAAAATAAAAACATACAATGAAAAACATTGCCATCATCATGGGCGGCTATTCTAGCGAATACAAGATTTCTTTAATCAGCGGAAATGTCGTTTATCAATATCTTGACAAAACAAAATACAACGGATTCCGTATTCACATTTTCAAAGAAAAATGGGTTTATGTAGACCAAAACGACGCCGAATTTCCAATCGATAGAAATGATTTTTCAGTTACTGTAAACGGTGAAAAAATCACATTCGACTGTGTTTTCAACGCCATTCACGGAACTCCAGGAGAAGACGGATTAATGCAAGCGTATTTCGAATTAATTGGTCTGCCACAATCTTCTTGCGATTATTACCAATCGGCTTTAACATTCAATAAAAGAGATTTATTATCTGTTTTAAAACCATACGGAATCAAAACGGCTATTTCTTATTATTTGAATAAAGGAGATAAAATTAATACTCAAGAAATTATAGAAAAAGTGGGACTTCCTTGTTTCGTAAAACCAAACAAAGCAGGTTCTAGTTTCGGAATCTCAAAAGTAAAAACAGAAGCTGAACTTCCAATCGCAATTGAAGTAGCTTACAAAGAAGATAACGAAATCATCATCGAAAGTTTCCTTGACGGAACAGAAGTTTCCGTTGGAGTAATCAATTACCAAGGAGAAATTAAAGTTTTACCAATTACAGAAATCGTATCAGAAAATGATTTCTTCGATTACGAAGCTAAATACGAAGGAAAATCGCAAGAAATTACGCCAGCAAGAATCTCTGACGAAATGACTAAAAAAGTGGGAGAAACAGCAAAACGTGCTTACGAAGTTTTAAAAATGAAAGGTTTCTCAAGAAGCGAATTCATCATCGTAAACAACGAACCACATATGTTGGAAATGAACACCATTCCTGGTTTAACAACAGAAAGTTTGATTCCGCAACAAGCAAAAGCAGCGGGAATTTCTCTAGAAGATTTATTCACAAATGCAATTGAGTTAGCTTTAAAATAAGCAACTAAGATATAAGGTGCTAAAATTTATTTTTTAGCACCTTTACTTTTATTTTAGAATTGCTGGTTTATCAAAATTTACAGAAAAACGTAGTTTGAGACATGGAAATTTAAATACATCTTTGACATCAAAACTTAGTACCTTAGATAGCTAACTTTAGTAATTTACAAAATGAAACAAATTTTCGAGTGGGAAAGACTTCTTTTCAATAATCTGCCTGAAAGCTTTATTTTTGAAGTAATATTTCGTTCAACCGTAATGTTTATTATTCTTTTACTGACTCTTAAACTGGCAGGAAAAAGAGGCGTGAAACAGTTATCTATTTTCGAAACCGTAATTATTATTGCATTAGGTTCTGCTGCCGGCGATCCGATGTTTTATGAAGATGTCGGAATTATTCCAGCAGCGATCGTTTTTACTACGATAATTATTTTATATCGATCTGTAACTTGGCTTACAGGAAAAAGCAAAAAGTTTGAAGAATTTATAGAAGGAAAAACAGAATGTCTAATTAATGATGGAAAATTTTCTGTTTCAACTTTCAGAAAAGAAACCTTGGCGCAAGACGAATTTTTCGCAGAATTGCGTATCAAATCTATTGAACATTTAGGACAAGTCAAACACGCTTTTATAGAGACAAGCGGGGAAATAAGTGTTTTTTATTACGAGGACAAAGATGTTGGTTACGGATTACCTATTCTGCCTTCTTTATTCTACGCAAAAAGCAAATTCATCCCTACAGACGGTGTTTATTCTTGTAGTTTCTGCGGAAATACCGAAGAACAAAAAGCAGGAACAGCAAATTGTAAAGTCTGTAAAAAAGAAGAATGGGTTGCATCTATAAATACGAAGAGAATAACCTAAGAGAAATTCCAAAATTTAAAATTCAATTTTAATAGCAAGTTTAAAAACTTAACAACATACAATCCCAAAACCTTAGCACCTAAAAAAAATGCGAAAAGCCATATTCCCAGGATCGTTTGACCCAATTACACTAGGACACGAAGACATTATCAAAAGAGGAATTCCTTTATTTGACGAAATTGTTATTGCGATTGGTGTCAATGCCGAAAAAAAATACATGTTTTCGTTAGAAGAAAGAAAACGCTTTATTGAAGAAACTTTCAAAGATGAGCCAAAAGTTAGAGTCATCACTTACGAAGGATTAACAATTGATTTGGCAAAAAAAGAAAAAGCTAATTTCATTTTAAGAGGTTTACGTAATCCAGCCGATTTCGAATTCGAAAAAGCTATTGCTCATACAAACAGAAAACTCTCTAAAATAGAAACTGTTTTCTTATTGACAGCAGCAAGTACCTCATTTATCAGTTCGAGCATTGTACGCGATGTATTGCGTCATGGAGGCGAATATGAAATGCTGGTTCCAGATGCGGTTCGAGTTAAGAAATAAACTCCATAAAAAAAGTCTTTGCGAAGAACAAAGCAATCACATTTGCATTGCACAACGCATATCCTAGTGAGATTGCTTCGTTCCTCACAATGACATGCAACAATCAAAATATAATATTTGTCCGCGAAGCAAATTATAAGTAATTTCGCATTTTAAAAACAAACAATAAATAATGAGCATCGAGAGAGAATTAAGCAAACGTAGCGGATCTAAATGTGAACTTTGCGGAAATGAAGAAAATTTAAAAGTTTATCAAGTTCTTCCAACTAGAAAAGGCGGAATTGATGAAGCTGTATTAGCCTGTAACACTTGTATTGACCAAATTGAAAATCCAGACAACGTAGATTTGAATCACTGGAGATGCCTTAACGACAGCATGTGGAACGAAAATATTCCAGTACAAGTTGTGGCTTGGAGAATGTTAAGCCGCATGCGCGCTGCTGGATGGCCACAAGAATTACTAGATATGATGTATCTTGATGAAGATATTCTAGAATGGGCAAAAGCAACTGGAGAAGGCGAAGATGACGAAAACAAATTAGTTCACCGCGACAGTAACGGCGTAGTCCTACAACACGGAGATTCTGTGGTTTTAATCAAAGATCTTAAAGTAAAAGGATCTAGCATGGTTGCCAAACAAGGAACTGCTGTTAGAAACATCCGTTTAGACCACGAAAACGCTGAATACATTGAAGGAAAAGTTGATGGCCAGCAGATTGTGATTATTACACAATACGTGAAGAAAATATAGTTTCTTTTTAGGGACAAAGTAACAAAGTAACAAAGGGACAAAGGTTTCTAACTGAAATCAAATCTTTGAACCTTTGTTATTCTGAAACTTTGAGCCTAAAAACAAAAAAAGCTGTTCTATTGAACAGCTTTTTTTATTTATGATATAAGAGAAAAGTTTAAAACCTTTGTCCCTCTGTTTCTTTGAGGCTTTGTCCCTCAAAAAAGAATTATTTTTGGAATAATTTACTGATTTGATCTTTTACGAATGGCTCAGAAACATTGTTTGTTGCTGCGTCTCTTTCTTTACCAGAAACCATAAATTGTACTGTAGCTTTGTCTGGAACAACATTTCCTGTGTAGTGCAACCAAATGTAGTTGTTAGGTAACTCTAATTTGATATCGTACAACGGAGAAGCTGTAAATCCACCCATGATAATGCTGTATAAAGAGTTATATGCATTGTCGATGTTTTTGAATGAAAATTTTCTCAAAGTCGAATCATCATCACTTTGAACGATAGTGTAATACACAGTGTATTCGTCACCAATTTTCTGAATGTAGTTGTTATTTACTTTTCCTAATTTTTCTACAGGAACTGTTTCTAGTACCTTAACCTGTGCAAACGAAATAAAAGTAAAAAACAATGCGGCAAGAGTAATAATCTTTTTCATATAGTATTTGGGGTTACAATTTTACGATCACAAAAAAACATAGAAATATTGAAAAAACACCTATCAATTCGTTATTTTTTTAACATAAAATTGTAAAACTTAGTTAAACGAATATAAAACACTGAAATACAACTTAGTAAATTCAAAAAATTCCAAATCCCAAACTCAAATTTCTAATTTCTTATTTTTTGTCTTCCTGAGCGAAGTCGAAGGATCTCATGCTAAATCCTCACTATGCGTATCCTTCGACTCCGCTCAGGAGGACAAACTTTGTGTGCTTTCTTTAAGGAAATCTAAAATTTAATACTTCCCTCTCTTCTCGTCTTCCTCTTTCTTGATGACATTACGGGCAACTTCGATTTTAAACTTCTTGCCTTTCATTTTTTCGTCTTTAATGTTTTTCAGAAGGTCTTTTACTTTATTGTACTTTACCGCTGCAAACGAAACGAAATCTTTTACTTCAATTAATCCTAAATCGTCTTTTTCTAATTTTCCCTTTTGAGAAAAGAATCCAACAATATCAAATTTGTTCAGTTTTGTCTTTTTTCCGCCACTGATATAAATAGTCTGAAATTGTGGTGGTTTTGGCAATGAGACTTTACCTTCAACATCTAAAACCTCCATTTCATAATCAATATAATCTAATTCTTTTTCACTTTCGTGAATGATCACATACGCCGTTCCAGTTGCCTGCATACGCGCTGTACGTCCATTTCTATGCGTGAATTCGTCTTCTTTTAAAGGCAAATGATAATGAATAACATGTTTCATTTCTGGAATATCTAAACCTCTTGCTGCCAAATCTGTTGTAACCAAATATGTCACACTTCCGTTTCTAAACTGAATTAAAGCACGCTCACGCTCCTCCTGATCCATTCCGCCATGATAATAAACTGAATAGATTCCTTTTTCGTTTAAAGTATCGCTAATACGTTCTGCGGCATCACGATGATTACAGAAAATAATCGCTGATTCTGATTTTAAGGAACAAATCAAATTGAATAAACTTGGCAATTTATCTTTTGCTGGCGAAATCACCATTTTCATGGAAAGATTAGCCTTTTCTTCTTCCTCTGGAATAAAATCCAAAACGACTGGATTTACAACTCGCGTATATTTCGGAATTTCAATATCTGAAGTCGCAGAAACCAAAACTCTCTTATTTACTTTTGAAAGTCTTCCAATGATAAAAGACATTTGCTCGTGAAAACCTAATTGCAGCGATTTGTCAAACTCGTCTAAAATCAAAGTCTGAATTTTATCGGTTCTAAAAGTCTCTCTTTCAATATGATCGGCAATTCTTCCTGGCGTTCCAATTAAAACCGCTGGCGGATTGCTTAAATTTTTGATTTCAGTATCGATTGAATGTCCGCCATAACAAATATTGACTTTGTATTGCGTTCCCATTTTTTTCCAAACCTGCTCAATTTGAAGTCCAAGTTCGCGAGACGGAACCAAAATCAAACACTGAACAGACAATACTTCTGGCTGTAACAATTCTAAAACAGGAAGCAAAAAAGCTAATGTTTTTCCAGATCCAGTTGGAGAAAGTAGTAAAGTATTGTTTTCGTTTAAAATAGCATCATGTGCCATTTCCTGCATTTCGTTCAGGCTTTTAATGCCTAAATTCGAAAGTATATCGTTGGAATGGTGTTTTTTCATGCTGCAAAAGTAGGGAAAATTTGTTTCAGGTTTTTCTTATTTCAAGTTTCAAGTTTGAATGGTGTGTTTTTTTTGTTTCACGCAGATTTTGCAGATTAGAGCAGATTGAGCAGATATTTATCTCTCGCAGATTTGGCAGATCAAACAGATTAATCTAAATATCAAATTAAAAAATCTGCCAAATCAGCGAGAGGCAAATTGCACAAAGATCAAATTTTACGCAATCTTAAAATGGTTTTTAGCAGATTTTAAAAAATCAAAATTAATCTGCTTAGATCTGCAAAATCTGCGTGAAACTAAATTAATAGGCAAAGCATATTAAACTTGAAACCTGAAACTTGAAACAAAAAAAACTATATTTGATTCTTAGTTAAAACCAAAACCATGAAACTTTTTACCATTTTCATTTCACTTTTCACGCTTTCTCTTTTCGCTCAAAACAACAAAAAATACGATACTTTTTTTGAGAAAGGAAACGGAAATCAATCTGCATCATATCAAGAAACTATTGCTTATTTTAAAATGTTGGCGAATGATTTTCCAACGATTCAAATGAAAGAAATGGGACTGACAGATTCTGGTGAACCTTTGCACATGATTACTTTTAATCCTGACAAAGAATTTGATTTTGATAAAATTCAGAAAACTAAAGCAGTTCTATTCGTCAATAACGGAATCCACGCTGGAGAACCTGACGGAATCGACGCAACGATGCAATTCTACAGAGATTTGGCAACTGGGAAAATGAAAGCGCCTAAAAATACTGTTTTGGTTACGATTCCGGTTTATAATATTGGCGGAGCTTTAAATAGAAATTCGACAACTCGCGCGAATCAAGACGGACCAGAAGTTTATGGTTTTAGAGGAAATGCGAGAAACTATGATTTGAATCGTGATTTAATGAAATCGGATACTCGAAATACAAAAAGTTTTGTAGAGATTTTCCAGAAAATAAACGCTGATGTTTTTATTGACAATCACGTGAGCAATGGTTCTGATTACCAGTACAAACTGACGTACATCATGACGCAACACAACAAACTCGGAACGGTTTTGGGCGATTTCATGAATGATGAAATGATGCCAGCTTTGGTAAAAGACCTTCAGAAAAAGAAAATCGAAACGACGCCTTATGTAGATTCGTTTAAAGATACGCCAGACAAAGGTTTTGGGCAATTTGTTGACAGTCCGCGATATACTACGGGTTACACTTCTTTGTTTAATACGATTGGTTTTGTGGTCGAAACGCATATGCTGAAAAAATATGCAGAACGTGTAAAAATGACCTACGAATACATGAAAACGACGATGGATTTTACCGATGCTAATTATCAGAAAATCAAAGAGCTTCGTGTGAAGAATTTAGAGCAATATCAGCCTAAAAAATCGTATACTTTAAAATGGGAAATGGACAGCACAAAAACAACCAAATTCACCTTTTTAGGTTACGAAGCGGGTTACAAAAAAAGCGAAGCGACAACAGGAGATCGTTTGTATTACGACCGAAGCAAACCGTACAAAAAAGACGTTCCGTATATTAAAGAATTCAAATCGGCTAAAGAAATTGTGATTCCGACGGCTTATGTTGTTCCAAGAGGTTATTGGAATATTATTGAGCTACTGAAAAACAATAACATCTCTTTCAGACAATTTAAAAACGATACGATTTTTGAGGTTGAAAGCTATAGAATTGCTGATTTTAAAACGTCTTCGTTTGCGTATGAAGGACATTACCCACACCGAAACACAACCGTAACTTCTAAAAAAGTTAAAATGAATTTCGCTAAAGGGGATTATTACGTTCCAACAAACCAAAAAGGTGTAAAATATCTTCTAGAAGCTTTTGAACCAGAAGGTGTTGATTCGTTCTTTAATTGGAATTTCTTCGATGCCATTTTACAGCAAAAAGAACATTACTCAGAATATATTTTTGAAGATACTGCCGCTCAACTTTTAAAAGATAATCCAACTCTAAAAGCAGAATTGGAAACCAAAAAACAAAACGACCGCGAATTTGCCAAAAGCGCCGAAGCTCAATTAGACTGGATTTATAAGCATTCTGTTTATTATGAAAAAGCGCATATGCATTATCCTGTTTATCGTTTGCTTTAGTTTTTTTTAAACGCAAAGTGCGCTAAGTTTTTTTGATTTTGATTGAGTTGGGCAAACGCTGAGGTCGCAAAGCTTTACGTTTAAAACTTTGTTAAAGTTGCATTATGGTTTTCCGTAATGATTCCGATTTCTATTTTTTTATATTTGAATAATGTTCATAATCTATGATTAACACAATTTAAAAAGCTTATGGGATACTATCATACAATTAAAATGCTTTTAGATTTTCTAAGTACAATTTCATGGCCAATTGTAGCACTTGTTGTTTTCCTTTCATTAAAAACACCAATTAAAAACTTCATAAATAACATTAAAAAGTTTACTTATGGAGGTACAGGAATAGAAACAAATCTAGCAAATAAACAAATTGACGAAGATTCATTAGCTGAAATATTAGGAAACAATCCAGATGCGACAAACCTAGATAGAACTTTAGCTAAATTTTCTGACAGTACTTTAAAGTCACTTGAAAAAATTATAGAAAATGAAACTCAAATTAGTACATTCGATAATCCACAAAATAAATATGACAGAATTTATAAATATGCCAAAATTCTAATTCTTGTAAAAAATATTGAAAAAATCCATACTCTAATTTTCGGAAGCCAAATTAGATTATTACAAAGATTAAATTATTCTTATTCTGAAAGTAAAAATGATTTAAAACTATACTACGATGATGCAGTAAAAATGAATCCTGAGGGCTACAACAATTACTCTTACGAGAATTATTTAAATTTTCTCGTTATAAATGACTTAGTTAAAATTGAAAATGAAACAGTTAGTATAACTGACTATGGAAAAGACTTCCTTAGATATATTGTAGAAGCAAATCTAACAGTTGAAAAATACTATTAAGAAAAAACTCTCAAATTTACAATTTTAATAATTTATGAATATAAAAAATCCATAGGGCAATTCTTTACCAGCAAAAAATTAAATTTTCTTAGCAATAATTCAATACTCGAATATTGTATTCGACAAAAAGTTTTCTTTAACTAATTCTAATAAATATTACATTTCAACATGAAATATTCTAAAAAAGAAATTACTAGAGCAGGAAACACTATTTTGGTTTCAAAATCTCAAGAAGAAATCAATGATGCTCTTCAAAAGATAAATGATTGGAGAACTAGTCATCTTCAACCTCTCAAAGTTATGAAAAGAAGCTTGATGAAAATTCTAGCGGAAAAGAAAATTGAGCCATATTTGATTTCCCAACGTCTTAAACGTTTAACATCTATTGAATATAAGCTTGATTTAAATCCCAACATGGGATTGGGAGGCATGCAAGACATAGGAGGATATAGGGCAGTTTTAAAAGATGTCAAAGATTTAAAAAAAACAAAAAGGCTTTTAGAATCTATTCCATCAAAACATAAATTAGAAAAGGTAAGCAACTATATACAAACACCTAAATCATCTGGTTATAGAAGCATTCATTTTATCTATAAATATTATTCAAATGTTGAAAAATACAATTCTTTAAAAGTCGAATTGCAAATAAGAACCAAACTACAGCATTATTGGGCAACAGCTGTCGAAACTGCAGGGATCATTACAAAAACTTCTTTGAAATCGAGTCAAGGTCCAGATGAATGGTTAGATTTTTTTAGAACTCTCAGTTCATTATTTGCTATAAAAGAGAGGTTACCTGTTTTAGATATCCACAAAGAAAAGACTAAAAAAGAATTGATGTTAGATTGCTACAGATACTGTAAAGAACTTAAAGTAATAGAGACTTTAAGGGCTTTAAGAATAACAACAAAACATTTAGAGAAGAAAAATTTTAAAGGTGATTACTATCTATTGCATATTGACATTGAAAAGCAAAGTATTAATTTAATGACTTTTAAAAAATCAAGATTTAACATAGCAACTCATGAATATTTGCAGATAGAAAAAAAAATTGACAATAAAAAGCATGCTGTAGTTCTAGTTTCGGCAAATTCATTTAAGTCACTCAAACAAGCATATCCAAGTTATTTCCTTGACACTTCCGAATTTTTGAAAACTTTAGAAAAAATCAATAAAGATTGTATAGACAAAGGATATATTAAAAATTAATTTCCCTCGCTAGCGCGAGCATCCCGCTCGTGAACGCAATCTAAATCAATACGTAAAAAGGCACGAGCGAGACGCTCGCGCCAGCGACATAAATTGAAATAAAAAAGCCTAATAAAACATTCAAATTTTATTAGGCTTTCCAATATCCTAGAAAGAAAAAAAACTTATTTATCCTTCAATATTTTCTCCAAAAACTCCACTTTTTCTTTTTCTGCTTGAACTAAACGTTCGTAAAGCTTTTTGTTTTCTTCGTAAGCTTCAATTAATTTTTCTAAAGGATTAAAAGTGTATACTGGTCCATGTGAAAATGCACCATTACTACCACTATTGTCATAGAAATTATTAAAATAATTGAACACACTTTCTTCTGAAAAATTCTTTATTGCTTCTACAGTTACTCCCAAAGCTTTTGCAACTTCAACAAGCTTTTCATCGTCAACCTCTTCGCTATTTTCGATAGCTGAAATTGTTTGCTGGCTTACTCCCAAAGCTTGAGCCAAAGCTTCTTGCTTCATGTCTCTAAGTTCACGAATTCGGCTTATTTTTCGTCCTATATGGTTTGGTTTTGTTAGTGTGCTCATAAATCAAAAGTGTTACTTATTTAACAAAAGTACGATTTTTGAAATATGAATTAATTAAAAATTAAAATTTACTTAAAAATAAACAAAATCTTACAAACTAAGCCGTTTCGCGTGAGGGATAGAGCTAATCCGCCGCGGCGGAGGCGAAAGCCCGACAGCAATAAAAAAAGACCCAATGAACGCAAAGTTTATTGGGTCTTTTTTTTATTGGTGGCACGCCCGTATTCTGAGATTCTAAGATACTGAGACGCTAAGATTCTAAGTTTTTTTCTTTCTAAGATTCTAAGTTTTCCTTTTTTGGTTTAAAATCTACTGGAGCGTGATGGTCTTCTTCGAATAACAATTTAATGTTTTCGTAAGAATTTTTTAGTGCTTCTTTGATTTGTTCCGGGTTTAACCAAGCTACTTTTTCTATTCCTTCTTCAATTTGTCCGTGTGGTGTTCCTTCAAAATCAGATTGCATTTCGAACCAATGCGTGATTTTGAGTTTGTATTTTCCATTGCGTTTAAAGATATGATAGGTTTTTTGAAGTTTATTCGTAATACGAAGCTGGTTTACTCCTGTCTCCTCCTCTACCTCGCGCATTGCCGTCGCTTCGATGTCTTCCCCTTTCTCGATTCCGCCTTTTGGCAGATCCCATTTTCCGTTTCTAAAGATAAACAAGACTTCGCCTTTCTTATTGTAGACAAAGCCTCCGCCCGCTTTATTGACCGGAATTTTGGCTTTTAGGGTTTTCATCATTTCACTTTCGTCGGGATGATATAGAATCGCTTTTTGAATTTTATTTTGAAAAATTTTTATAATAAGCTGTTCGATATCAATACTCTCCAACAAGAACAATTGGAAATCTGTTTCCTTCGAGATTTCATTTGTCAAAAAAAGTGGTTTGTCGTTTACAAAAACTTTATACATTTGTACTATGATTTTTAATAAAGATACTGCCGAAAAAACAGCCGAATTGCTTTTGCAAATAAATGCAATTAAATTGAATCCCGAAAATCCTTTTACATGGGCTTCTGGTTGGAAATCTCCTATTTATTGCGATAATAGGTTAATTCTTTCATTTCCGAGCATCAGAAACTATGTTCGTGATGAATTTGCTAAGAACATCGAAAAACAATTTGGAAAGCCTGATGTGATTGCTGGTGTTGCTACTGGAGCCATTGGAGTTGGAATTTTGGTTGCCGAAAGTTTAGGTCTTCCTTTCGTATATGTGCGTCCGGAGCCAAAAAAACACGGTAGACAAAACCAAGTGGAAGGTTTTTTACAAAAAGGACAAAATGTTGTGGTTGTCGAAGATTTAATTAGTACTGGAAAAAGCAGTTTGATGGCTGTGGAGGCTTTAAGAAGCGAAGGTGCTAATATTAAAGGTATGGCGGCAATTTTTACATACGGCTTTGGTGTTGCTGAAGAAAATTTCAAAGAAGCTAATATTGATTTATTCACTTTAAGCAACTATGAAAATCTTCTAGATTTAGCAGTTCAAAAACAATATATCACAGAAGATCAACAATCGACTTTGTTGGAATGGAACGCAAGTCCATCGACTTGGGGACAGGAATAAATTGCAGATTTTAGATTTCTGATTTTAGATTATTGGAATTTGAAATTTTGGAATATATTTTGTTGTTACTGTTTAAAATAAATAAAAACAAAAGATAAATATGAACTTAGAAAGTCCAAAAGTTACAGTTCAGAAATCAGCTCAGGATTTATTTGATCAACTGACTGACGTAAAGAATTTCGAAAAATTAATGCCAGACAATATCGCTAAATTTGAAGTGACTGGTGAAGACGCTTTTATTTTTGGATTGAAAGGGATGCCTGAAATCAAATTAAAAATGAAAGAAAAAGTGGCTCCAAACAAAATCGTTTTGGGTGCTGCAAGTGATAAACTTCCGTTTACGCTAACTTCAAACATTGATACAATTTCTGATTCAGAAAGCGCTGTTCAATTGTTCTTTGAAGGCGAATTCAACGCTATGATGGCGATGATGGTTAAAGGTCCAATTGGTAAGTTTATTGAAACTTTAGCAAACAATATGCACAAGTTATAATTGTAAGTTGTGAATTATAAATTAAAAAGTCCAATCTTTCGATTGGACTTTTTTTATGCCTTGTTTTAGCTCTTATTTGTCATTTCGACGTAAGGAGAAATCTCCGTAAGTAGCTCCGTTCCTAAAATTGCCAATCTTTGTAGAGTTTCTCGCGGAGATTTCTCCTTACGTCGAAATGACAAAAAGGGCGATTTATTCACAATAAGAGAAACCTTTAAACCTCTGCACCTTTAAACCTTTGTCCTATTCTCAATAAAGCATTTTCACTTCCTTAATCTCAAATTCCGCAACAGAATCATCTTCTAGTAAAACTTGCAATTTTCCGAATGGAGAAACCCCTTGAATGATCCCCATGAAATCTTTGTTGTTATTGTCTCTAAATGCTGTTGGAACGCCTTTTTTAAATAAAAAATTAAAGTAATCATTCCAGAAATTTTGCGATTCGGTTTTCCAAGATTCAATCTTTTCTTTTAGTTTTTGGACGATTAAGATTGCTATTTCTTCCTTATCAAAAGGTTTTCCCGAAATTACTGCCAATGAAGAAGCATTTGGCAATTCGTCAAAATCGGTTTGATTGACATTGATTCCGATTCCAGCAACTGACACGATTCTGCCATCACTTTTTAAGGTATTTTCGATTAATATGCCAACAAGCTTCTTATTGTATGACAGAATGTCGTTTGGCCATTTAATACATATATCAGGAATATTTAACGATTTTAAAACCTCTGCAACCGATAAAGAGACCAAGACACTCAAATTGAAAACTTCTTCATTACTAAAGAGAAAATCCTTAACCAAAACGCTCATTGTTAAGTTTTTACCAGCCTGAGTCTTCCATACACCGCCGACTTGCCCCTTCCCTTTTGTCTGATTTTCAGCTGTTACCACTGTGAAATTCTCCACTTCATCTTGACTTGCCAATGATTTTAGGAAGTCGTTTGTAGAATCTATGGCATCGAGTTTGATTAGTTTCATTAAATAATTTAAATATCTTAATTTAATATTTTGTTAAGGTTCAAAAATAATCACAAAATTTGGTAACTTTACAAATTCATATAAAATAATTCATGGCGAAAAAGACTATTAATAATGATGTTCTACTGGCGAACATAATCAAAGGGATTGAGGAAGTAAAAGGAAATGATATCGATATTCTTGACTTAAGAGAAATAGATACTGCTGTATGCGACTATTTTGTTATTTGCAATGGTAGCTCAAACACCCAAGTTAACGCCATCGTAAACTCAATTCAAAAAACTGTATCAAAAGACTTAAAAGATAAACCTTGGCACGTAGAAGGAACAGATAACGCAGAATGGGTACTTATGGACTATGTACACATTGTGGTACACGTTTTCCAAAAGCACATTCGTGAATATTACAACATCGAAAGCCTTTGGGGCGATGCCAAAATAACTTCAATCGAGAACAAATACTAAAGAAACTTTCATTAAATGGCTAAAGATAATAATCCAAATCCGAATAAATTTAAAATAAGTCCTTGGTTAATATACACCGCAATACTTTTAGTTTTTTTATTCATAAGTTTTGCCACAGGAGGATCAAGCTTAAGCGAACCTGCCCAATTAACATCTTCTAAATTCAATACGCTTTTAGAAAAAGGCCAAATTGATAAAGTAATTGTTTACAACAAAGCAGAAGCTGAGGTATATTTAAATGCTGCGGCTCTTAAAGACCCAGCAAACAAAAAAGTAGCTGAAGATATTTTCAAACAACCAAACAAAGGTCCACATTACACTTTGGAAATTGGTAACGACCAAATCTTTCAAACTAAATTAGAAAAAGCAGTTACTGAAGGAAAATTGAAAGATTTCAACTTTCTTCAAAAAAATAACTGGAGCGATATTTTAATCAGCTTACTTCCTATCATCATCATTGTTGGTGTATGGATTTTCATCATGCGTAAAATGTCTGGCGGTGGCGCTGGAGGTGGCGGACAGATCTTCAATATCGGAAAATCTAAAGCTAAACTTTTTGACGAAAAAACAGATATCAAAACTACGTTTAAAGATGTTGCTGGTTTAGAAGGTGCAAAAGAAGAAATTCAAGAAATTGTTGAATTCCTTAAAAACCCTGAAAAATACACGAATCTTGGAGGTAAAATCCCGAAAGGAGCTCTACTTGTTGGACCTCCGGGAACTGGTAAAACTTTATTGGCAAAAGCTGTTGCTGGTGAAGCTCAAGTACCTTTCTTCTCTTTATCAGGTTCTGATTTCGTAGAAATGTTTGTAGGAGTTGGTGCTTCACGTGTACGTGACTTATTTAAGCAAGCAAAAGAAAAATCTCCTGCTATCATTTTCATCGACGAGATTGATGCTGTTGGTAGAGCGAGAGGAAAAAGCAATATGTCTGGCGGAAATGACGAGAGAGAAAATACATTGAACCAATTACTAACAGAAATGGATGGTTTTGGTACAAACTCCAACGTAATTGTTTTAGCTGCGACAAACAGAGCTGACGTTTTAGACAAAGCTTTAATGCGTGCAGGACGTTTTGACAGACAAATTTTTGTTGACTTACCAGATATTCGCGAAAGAGCAGAAATCTTTGCTGTTCACTTGGCTCCTATCAAAAAAGTTGAAGGTCTTGATCTTGACTTCTTAGCCAAACAAACTCCAGGTTTCTCTGGTGCTGATATTGCTAACGTTTGTAACGAAGCTGCGTTAATTGCTGCTCGTAATAACAAACCAGCTGTAGACAGACAAGATTTCTTAGATGCTGTTGATAGAATTATTGGTGGTCTTGAAAAGAAAAACAAAATCATTACTCCAGAAGAGAAAAGAGCAATCGCAATTCACGAAGCTGGTCACGCAACTGTAAGCTGGATGTTAGAGCATGCTGCTCCACTTATTAAAGTTACAATTGTTCCTCGTGGACAAAGTTTAGGTGCTGCTTGGTACTTGCCAGAAGAAAGACAAATCGTAAGAACAGATCAAATGTTAGACGAGATGTGTGCTACTATGGGAGGTAGAGCTGCAGAAAAAGTAACTTTTGACAGAATTTCAACTGGTGCTTTAAGCGACTTAGAAAAAGTAACTCGTCAAGCTCGTGCTATGGTAACTATTTACGGATTGAATGATAAAATCGGTAACGTTACTTACTACGATTCAACTGGACAAAGCGAATACAATTTCTCTAAACCATATTCTGATGAAACAGCAAAAATCATTGATGCTGAAATTTCAGAATTAATCGAAGGTCAATACCAGAGAGCAATTCAAATTTTAGAAGAAAACAAAGACAAACTAAATCAACTTGCTGATATTCTTATTGAAAAAGAAGTTATCTTTAAAGATGATTTAGAAAACATATTCGGAAAACGTACTTTTGACAAAAATTTAGAAGAAGTAGTTTCATAAATAATTACGAAAAACGTAATAAATTTTCAAAATCTTAATTCAAAAGTCCCTTTTGAATTAAGATTTTTTTATCTTTGAACGTTTTCAATTAACATGTAAAGCATTTCATATAAAAAATGAATTTTTTCAAAAAAATATTTGGCTCTCATGAAGCCGCTTCTGACGAGGAGAACGAAAGCGAATATGCTGGTACTTCTGCGCAGAACAGTCATTTATCGTTAGATGAGCAATTTATTTTCAACTTCAAAAAGAATGGAGGTAAGTTTTTGTACTGCGAAAACATGGGGGAAGTTGCTGAACAGTTTGAAAACATTCTAGAAGAAAACGATTGGTTCGAAAATGAAGTTTTATGCTACGAACCAGCATTATTTGCCTTGTTGGAAGAAAATAAATTATTTTATATTGCTCCAACAAACCCAAGATTCTTATTAGCAAGCTGTGAAAATCTTATTGCTGATGAAGGTTCTATTTTATTTTCATCAAAACAAATTAGACAAAATAAACCAAACGAATTACCTGCTAGCATTGTTATTATAGCAACCACAAGCCAGATCCTTCCGATGAAAAGCGACGGATTAAGCGCTATAAAACGCAAATACGAAAGAGACATACCTACTAATATCACTACAATAAAATATTTCGAAAAAGCAAAAGACGAAGATTTTACACAATACGGAAGTGTTGCAAAAAACCTTTATTTACTGCTTTTAGAAGATCTTTAAGATGAACGAAACGCTGAAGAGGGCCATTTCTGGTGCTGTTTATATCGCTTTATTATTAACTTCAATATTGTTTTCTACAGAAAGCTTTATTACTCTTTTCGGGGTCTTCCTGATTATTACTATATATGAGTTTTCCAATATAGTAAACTTAAACAAAGTGTTTTCCATTCTCTTTGGAACTTTAGTTTATTCCGTAATTATTCTTATAAGTCATTACAACAAACAAACGACCCAATTTTTAAACGAAACCTTTAACGCTAATATAACTCTAGAAACCAATATTAAGCAATTGGACTTGGTTCTTCTAGCCGTTACAATAGTGGTTTCAATAAAATGCATCATATTCTTATTTTATGATTCAGTTCAAAAGATAAGCACTTCTTCAAAGTATTTATATTTGCTTGGGTATATTACACTCCCATTTGTATTTATTGTAAAAATCTCTTTTGGAACAAATGATTATAATCCGAAGATTATTTTGGGATTATTTGTATTAATCTGGACCAATGATACTTTTGCTTATTTGGTTGGAAAATCAATGGGAAAACACAAATTATTTGAACGCGTTTCTCCTAAAAAAACAATTGAAGGTTTTATTGGCGGTGTTGTTTTTGCTGCATTTGCTGGTTTCTTGATCTCTAAACTCTATATTCAGCCTAAACCTGAATTTAGCAGTAAATCGATTTTAATCTGGACTATAATCGCATTAATTGTGAGTATTTTTGGAACTATTGGAGATTTAATAGAATCTAAATTTAAACGAATTGCTGGCATAAAAGACAGCGGTTCAATAATGCCTGGCCACGGAGGTATTCTAGATCGATTAGATAGTGTTATATTTGTAGCACCAATTATATTTTTATTTTATCAAATTTTATATTATGTTTCATAAAGAAGGAGGCCCGTCCATTTTATTAGGTACTGTATTTACTGTAGCTGTACTTTTAATTGCTGAAAGATTTATTGATATCAATTGGCTTAGAATGCTTGTTCAAATTGCAGCGCTTGTAATTTTGATCATTATTTTACAATTCTTCAGAAATCCGAAGAGAATTGCAGTTAGAAACAGTGATCACATCCTAGCTCCAGTTGATGGAAAAGTGGTGGTTATTGAAGAAGTTTATGAAGGAGAATATTTTAAAGATAAACGTTTACAGGTTTCTATTTTTATGTCACCAATCAATGTGCACGTAACGCGTTACGCAATGGATGGTATCATCAAATTTAGTAAATATCACCCTGGAAAATTCCTTGTTGCTTGGCATCCAAAAGCAAGTGAAGAAAATGAAAGAACTACAGTAGTAATCGAAAATGAAACTTTCGGTGCTATTTTATACAGACAAATTGCGGGTGCATTGGCTCGTAGAATTGTAAATTATGCAAAAGAAGGAATGCAAGTTGTTCAGGGAACTGACGCTGGTTTCATTAAATTTGGATCAAGAGTAGATTTATTTTTACCTTTAGGTACACCAATCAATGTTGAATTGAATCAAAAAGCAATTGGTGGAAAAACAATTATTGCGACAAAAGCATAAATGGCTGATAAAGATTTAGATATTCGCTTTACTAAAGCCGTAGAAATTGCAATGACAATGACTCAGGCTTCTCTGCCGCAAGACGTGCAGTTAAGACTTTACGCTTTTTACAAACAGGCGACTTTTGGAACAGCAGTTTACAATCAAACTGAGAATTTTGATTTAAGAGATGCTTTTAAAACCAATGCTTGGATGCAAATTAGCCATATATCTAGCGATGAAGCCAAAGAAAACTATATCGAGATCATCAATTCATTAACATCAAAATAAAAACATTATGAAGAAAAACGTTTTTATTTTCAGCACTTTAGCTTCATTTTTACTATTATTTTCCTGTAAAGAGGACAAGCTTATTGAAGTAGTTGAGGTTCCTCTTCCAACAAAAGAAGAGAAAATTACTATTGGTTCGCCAAATGATGTTAAAGCCGATCCAGGTTCTTTTGAAATGACAAAACTGCCATTTAATTATGATGGTCTTGCTCCTGACATTAGAACTTTGACTTTAGAAACTCATTATTCGAAGCATTATTTATCGTACACAAACGGTTTTAACAAAGAAATTGTTTCAACTGAATATGAAAATATGCCGATTGAGGATATCTTGAAAAAGTTAGATTTGAATAATGCAAAGCTTCGTCAGAATGCTGGTGGTTATTACAACCATACGCTTTATTTTAATATTTTAACCCCAAAAGAGCAGACTCCAAAAGATACGCTTGCTGGTTCTATTAATAAAGAATTTGGTTCTTTTAATAACTTGACCAATCAATTTAAAGCACAGTCTGAAAAGCAGTTTGGTTCTGGATGGGTTTGGCTTGTTGTTGACAGATACGGTAAATTACAAATTACCACTACTGACAATCAAGACAATCCGTTAATGAGAAATGCTTTGATTCCCGGAACTCCAATTATGGGAATTGATCTTTGGGAACATGCTTATTATTTAGATTATCAAAACCGAAAAGGCAGTTATATCGATGCTTTTTACCAGCATATTAATTGGGAAAAAGTAAACGAACATTACGTTGAAGCACTCAAAAAGGTTAAAAAAGTATAGAAAAAAAGCTGATGCAATTAAGTATCAGCTTTTTTTTATACCTTTTAGGTACTTAAACAAAGATTATGAAAGACATTGCCAATCGTTTCATAGAAAACCCTTTACTATCTCCATCAGATCTACCACCAAGCAGAGAAGGTCTTGAAATTACCTGTCTCTTAAATCCTGGAGTATTTCAATTTCAAAATAAAATATGGCTGGCTGTACGCGTTGCAGAAAGACCGAAACAAATTGATAATATCATTTCGTTTCCGATTTTAACCGAAGCAGGGACGATTCAAATTATTGAAATTTTAAAAGATCATCCCGAACTTATAGCAACTGATGCACGTGTAATTAATTATCAAGGAATTGATTATTTAACTACTTTGTCGCATATAAGATTATTGTGCAGTGAAGATGGAAAAAGATTCTATGAACCTGAAAATTATCCGCATTTGGTTGGCGAAGGAATTCTAGAAACTTTCGGAATAGAAGATTGTCGTGTTTCTTTAATTGAAGGAAAATATTATCTCACTTTTACTTCTGTTTCTCCAAACGGTGTTGGCGTTGGTTTAAGAACTACAACCGATTGGAAAAATTTCGAAAAACACGGACTGATATTTCCTCCGCATAATAAAGACTGCGCCATTTTTGAAGAGAAAATAAACGGTTTATTTTATTCTTTACATCGTCCGAGTAGTGTAGATATTGGCGGAAATTACATTTGGATTGCTTCTTCTCCTGACGGAATTCATTGGGGAAATCATAAATGTATTATCAAAACAAGAAAAGAAAGTTGGGATAGCAAAAGAGTTGGCGCTGGAGCTGCACCGATAAAAACAGATTTAGGCTGGCTCGAGATTTATCATGGAGCCAACGAATTTCATCAATACTGTTTGGGCGCTTTTTTATTGGATTTAGAAGATCCTACAAAAGTGATTTCGAGAACCGAAACTCCTATTATGTTCCCTAAAACTAGTTATGAATTAAGCGGCTTCTTTGGAAATGTCGTATTCACAAACGGCCATATTATCGAACCTGATGGCGACACACTAACGGTTTATTATGGAGCTTCAGATGAATTTGTTTGCGGTGCTCAATTTTCGATTAGAGAAATTCTTTCGTTGCTTAAAAAGCTTTAAAAAATATTTAAACACATAGAAACATAGTCCCGAAGCTTCGGGATTGAGCAAAAAAGAATACAAAAGAAACTAGTTTCCACACATAGATAAGCTATGTGCATTTAAACTAGTGAAACGCCTTTTTTAAAGCATTCAAATATATGTTTCTATGTGTTTAAAATCTTATTTCAATTCTAAAATCAAAGATTCCGAAGGTTGAATTGAAACTCTCGCCTCTCCTTCTCCATTTTGAACTTTTAGTGCAAATGTTTTATTTTGATATAATTGTTCTTTCAATTGATATTCTCCATCTTTTAAATTCCATTTTGAAATAAGTGATGAAGGAACTTTCAAATTAAATTCACTTCCTTTTTCAGAAGAAAAATTAGCAATTACAATTAGTTTTTGGTTTTCTGACCAACGTGCGTAAGAATACAATAATGCATCATAAGTTTCATTATTTTGTCTGTTTGCTGATTGAATTTCTTCAAAACTTCCCATCAAAGCACTGCTATTAATTGTAAAGTTCAATAAGCGTTTATAAAAGTCACGAAGTTCTTTTTCCGAACTAGAAAGCTGTCCGCCATCAAATTTACCATCATTCATCCAACGCTGATGATTTGGAACTCCGATGTAATCAAAAATCGATGTTCTAGAGCGTTTTCCAAAACCTGCATCTTCATTTCCAGCCTCTCCTACTTCTTGTCCGAAATAAATCATGGTTGGCGAAGTGCTGATTGTAGCTGAAACAACCATTAAAGGTTTTCCTCTTTCTAGTGTACCTGCAAATTCTGGGCTCGCCAAACGCTGTTCGTCATGATTATCAAGAAAATGAAGCATATGGTGTTCAATATCTGACATTCCTGTTTGAATTTTTGTTAATTCGTCAGGCGAAGATTTTCCGCGAATAACATCTTTCAGCTTATCATACGTTTCAACTTTATCATACAAATAATCCATTTTTCCTAAACGAATATAGTTTCGATATTCATTCGGATTATAAACTTCTGCCAACAAAAATGCCTTTGGATTTTTCATCTTAATTGATGAATTCATGTAGCTCCAAAACTCGTACGGAACCATTTCTGCCATATCATAACGGAATCCGTCAATGCCTTTAGCGGTCCAATACAACGCAATATCTCTAAACTTTTTCCAAGAATTTGGAACTTCTTTACCTTGCCAAAAAGCAAAATGTTCTTGATATGATTTTTGGTCAAAACCTTCAGGAAGTTCAGGAAAATCTTTAGTTCCATCTGGACGAACTCCGTAATTTACTTTTACAGTTTCGTACCAATCGTCTTGGTTTGGTTTGAATTTTCGAGAACCATTTCCTGTCCATTTCGCTGGATTTTCATCAAACTTTCCATCAATCAGTAAATTTTTCTCTCCATTTAGCGGAATATCGCCATCTGGAATTTCAAAATGCTCTTTCGGAATATAATAGAAATTATTATCTCGTTTGTATTCTACCGATATATCATCATTCGCACCAAAATCTTTTACGCCTGCAGGATTCGATTTTCCTTCATATTTTCTTGCAATATGATTGGGAACAATATCAATAATAACTTTTAAACCTGCATTATGAGTACGTTTTATCAAAGCTTCAAATTCTTCTAAACGCTTAGCAGGATTCACAGCCAAATCTGGATTCACATTGTAATAATCTTTCACGGCATAAGGAGAACCTGCACGGCCTTTTACCACTTCTGGATCATCATTTGAAATCCCATAAGCCGTATAATCACGCACCAAAGCATGATGCGGAACACCCGTATACCAAACATAAGTAACACCTAAATCTTTGATTTCGTGAAGCGCTTTATCTGTAAAATCATTAAACTTTCCAACGCCATTTTCCTCAATGGTTCCCCACGGTTTGTTTGTTGTATTTTTGTTTCCAAAAAGGCGCGTAAAAACTTGATAAACCACAACTTTCTTTTCTGCTGTAGTTTGTTCTTTTACTGTACTCATTTTTAAATCTTTTGTTTTACAGGCTGAAAATAGTACAGTTAACGTAATTCCGGCTGCGATTATTTTTTTACTTATCATATAATTTTGAAATATTCTTCCTTGATTTTTTAATTTTAATCCTTCAGAAGCATTAAAACCAATTTCTAAATGTAGTTCATTTTTTAAAACTCAGAGCATCATCTTTTTAAAATGCCTTCTTTTAAATCCAAAACACCGTAACTACAACGTGAGAGTTGAATCTTTTGTTGAAAAAATAAATAATGCGGAACTTCTTATTCGAAGTGTTGGCGAGTTATTATAAATTAATCCTAATATCGGCCACAGGTTCTATCCTTTTTTATAAATTTGACAAAAATTTAATCAGTTGAAGAAATCACTCTTTTTCATATTTTGTTGTCTGTTTCTTAGCGTACAATTTATTTCTGCGCAGGCCAAAAAAACTGCACAAACTCCTAAAAATATCGTCATCGAAAATGCTGACTTTTCCGATGTGGATCAGGTTAATGTACCAGATGCACTTTTGCTTACTGGAAATGTAAAAGTGAATCATGATGGTGTTGTGCTGACTTGTAATAAAGCCTACTTTTTTCAAAAAGAAAATTATCTAAAAGCATTCGGAAATGTACAATTAGTGCAAGGAGACACTTTATTCTTGAATAGTAAATATGCGGAATATAGTGGAAATGAAAGAAAAGCTTTTGCTACAGGAAATGCGGTTTTAACTTCTCCAGATGCTACTTTGCAGACTGATACGATTAATTTTGACAGAAACGTTCAAGAAGCTTTTTACAATACAAAAGGTACAATTGTAAACAAGGACAATACTTTGGTAAGTAAATCTGGAAGGTATTATGTAAAAGAAAAGAAGTTTCAGTTCTTGACTGAAGTGACAATTACGAATCCAAAATACGTTATTAAATCGAATCATTTGGATTATTACAGTAATTCTGGACATACGTATCTTCTTGGCCCTTCAACTATTACAAGTAAAGCCAATTACATTTATACCGAAAAAGGTTTTTATGATACGAAGAAAAACTTAGCGCATTTTCTTCGAAGGTCGTATATCAAATATGACGACAGACTAATAGAAGGCGATAGTTTATTTTACAATCGAAATATTGAATTTGCATCGGCAACACGAAATGTAAAAATTACAGATTCGATCAATAAAGGAATTGTAAAAGGGCATTATGCGGAACTTTATAAGCTTAAAGATTCGATGTTTGTAACCAAAAGAGCTGTTGCAATCAATTTAGTTGAAAATGATTCGGTTTACATTCACGGAAAAAAATTATTGGTAACAGGAAAAGAAGGCGAACGAATTCTGCGTGCTTTTAATAATGTTCGTTTTTATAAAACAGACATGAGCGGTAAATGCGATTCTATACATTCGAATTCTAAAACGGCTTTGACAAAACTTATTGGAAATCCGATTCTTTGGAATGGTGATAACCAAATCACAGGTGACGTAATGCACTTGATTGGCGACAATAAAACGAGAAAAATTGATTCTTTAAAAGTACTAAACAATAGTTTCGTACTCTCCAAGGACACACTTGGAACCGGTTTTAATCAAGTCAAGGGACTGAATTTATATGGAAAATTCCGGGATGGAAAACTACATGATGTTGATGTCATTAAAAACACGGAAGTCATTTATTACATGAGAAATGATACAAACGAGTTGATTGGAATCAATAAAAATGTTAGTAGTAAAATCAATATGATATTGGAGAATAATGCGATCGAAACCATTACTTTTTTCAATAAAGTGGATGGCGATATTTTCCCTGAAGACGAACTTCCTGAAAATGCTCGCAAATTGCGAGGAATGAATTGGCGAGGCGATGAAAGGATAAAATCGAAAGATGATATTTTTACTACAGAAGACAACGAACTGAATGAAAAACTGATTAAAGAAGGAAAGGAACAAGAAGAAAAAGGTAAAAACGTTCCGCTGAAAGTCAGAAAAGAAACGTTGAATTACGACAAGAAAAATCCAAAACCTGCTGTTAAAACTGAAGCTAAAGCTAAAAATAAATAGTTTTTAGTCACAGTCGCAGTTTACAGTCTTGGAATAGTTAATTCAAGAAACTTAACTTAAACGTAAAGTTAAAGATCTTAGAACCTCAGTACCTTTGCTACTTTGAACCTTAAAAGAAATGAATCCAGATTTTATAAAATACCAAGCGCAGACTTCTCCTTACCCACTGGGAATGGAAGTTTCGCATGCCATTGGCTCTTACATATACGATACAAACGATAAAAAATATTTAGATTTTGTTGCCGGAGTTTCGGCTTGCACTTTAGGACATCAGCATCCTCGAGTAAATCAGGCAATAAAAGATCAGTTGGACAAATATTCGCACGTAATGGTTTACGGAGAATATTCTCAGAGTCCAGCCGTTCAATATTGCAAATTAATGGCTTCTCTCCTTCCAGAATCTTTAAATAAAACTTATCTGGTAAATTCGGGTACAGAAGCTATCGAAGGCTCTTTAAAGCTTGCAAAACGAGTTACAGGCCGTAGTCAGCTTATTTCTTGCCACAACGCTTATCACGGAAACACAATGGGTTCTATGAGCGTTATGGGGTTTGAGGAGCGCAAACAAGCTTTCAGACCTTTGCTTCCAGATGTTGATTTTATCACTTTCAATAACGAAGAAGATTTACAAAAAATAACCACTCGAACAGCGGCGATTCTTTTAGAAACTATTCAAGGCGGAGCTGGTTTTATTCAGCCAGAAAACAACTTCCTTGAGAAAGTTCGTAAACGTTGCGATGAGGTTGGAGCATTGATGATTGTTGATGAAATCCAACCAGGTTTTGGAAGAACAGGAAAACTTTTTGGTTTTCAAAATTATGATGTTGTTCCAGATATCGTTGTTATGGGTAAAGGAATGGGTGGCGGAATGCCAGTTGGCGCATTCACTGCTTCTGCCGAAAAAATGGATCTTTTAACAGAAAATCCAAAATTAGGACATATTACGACTTTTGGAGGCCATCCTGTCATTGCGTCAGCTTGCTTAGCTACTTTGCAAGAATTAACTGAAACAAATTTAATGGCAGAAACGCTTGAGAAGGAAAAACTGTTTAGATCACTTTTGGTACATCCTTTGATTACAGAAGTTAGAGGAAAAGGATTAATGCTTGCTGCAATGACAGAATCAGCAGATATTACAAACGAAGTCATTTTAAGCTGTCAAGACAGAGGACTTATTTTATTCTGGCTTTTATTTGAAGGATGCGCAATACGAATTACACCTCCTTTAACCATTTCTGAAGACGAAATTAGAGAAGGTTGTGCGATTATTTTGGAAGTAATGGACGAAATAATGAAAAAGAATAACAACTAAAATATCAAATTATTTTAGTGCTGTTTTTAAATAAACGAAACAAAATATCACTCAATTTCTATTTCGATAAAGTCTTCCGATATAAATTAAAAAATGACAAAACCGAAGCTAATCCCTTAATAACAAGAGAGATTTCTTCCCAAAATAGAATAAAAAACGCCATATATTGTTAATTAAATTGTTCAAAACAATTAATTTCTTATCCTTACAACAATTATATGGTTGCCTAAATTTATAACAGGCTAATTTCAAATATACGAAGTATGCAATTAAGCAACGAAGAAGAAGATTATAACCTATCCCTATCCAAATTTGAGTCGATGTTAAAAACTAACAAAGTGCTCTTTTTTGATTCTGAAGAATTCGAAGAAATAATCCTTCATTATTTAGATATAGGTAAGGCTAATTTAGCAAAAAAAGCCTTAAAACTTGCATTAGACCAGCATCCAAAATCTACAGGCTTAAAATTAGTACAAGTAGAAATGCTAGTTTATGATGACAAACTCGACATCGCTGAAAAGCTTTTGAACGAGTTATACGCAATCGAACCTAATAACGAGGAAATTTACATCCAAAAAGCCAATATCTGTTCTAAAAGAGATCAGCACGAAAAAGCAGTTGAACTGTTAAAAATCGCGCTTCAATACACTGATGATTATGCTGATGTGTACAACTTGATTGGAATGGAATATCTTTTTATGGATAATCTTGAACTTGCAAAGGACAGTTTCATCAAATGTCTTGAAGAAGATTTAGAAGATCAATCTGCTCTGTATAACGTAGTGTATTGTTTTGAGTTTTTAGACCAAAATCAAGAAGCTATTGTCTATTTAAACGATTACATCAACAGAAATCCTTACAGCGAAATCGCTTGGCATCAGCTTGGACGTCTTCACTATGGCGTAAAAGAATACGAAGCGGCAATTCGTGCATTTGATTATGCAACGCTGATTGATGATGAATTTTTGGGTGCTTTTATGGAAAAAGCAAAAGCTTACGAGCGCCTGAAAAAATACAATGAAGCTATTGAAAGCTATAACAGAACCATCGAATTGGACGATGCGACTTCGTACGCCCTTCTTCGAATTGGAAAATGTTATGAAAAACTTGGAAATTTAGCGAAAGCAATTCAATATTATAACCAAACCGTACACGAAGATCCGCTTTTAGACAAAGGCTGGATTGCGATTACAGATTTTCACCTTCGCCAAAAAAACTATCAAAAAGCATTATTTTTTGTAAATAAAGCTTTGGCGATTGACAATCAAAATCGTTTGTATTGGAAAAGATATGCGACTATCAACAAACAAATGAATTTCTTTGAAGAAGCCGAATTTGGTTTCAGAAAAGCGGTTGAATTTGGAGATTACGCATTAGACACTTGGTTGTATTGGGTTGATATTCTTCAGTTTTTAGGAGAATTTGAAACGGCTGTTCAGACTTTATTGCAAGCTTCAGAATATTTCCCTGAAGAAAATGAAATCGAATATCGTTTGGCTGGATTGTATTTCATGATTCAAGACAACACAAAAGCTAAATTCCACCTAAGCAATGGATTACGTTTAAACTTCGAAAATTATATTTTAATTGAAGATTTATTCCCTGTTGTTTGGGCAAAAAAAATGGTAAAAAATTACATAGAAAAACATCGCAAATAAGAATGGTTGATATTTTATTAAGAAGACGTTTTGGATTATTAGGACGCAACATAAGCTACTCTTTTTCAAAAGGTTATTTTACAGAGAAATTTAATAATGAAGTTTTTGCTGGTAACAGCTACGAAAATTTTGACATTTCTGAGATTAATTACTTCACAGAATTAATTAAAAACAATCCTGATTTAAAGGGATTAAACGTTACAATTCCGTACAAAGAACAAGTTATTCCTTTCTTAGATAAATTATCACGAAAAGCAACTTTAATTGGCGCTGTAAACACCATTAAATTTACTAAAAACGGTAAATTAAAAGGTTACAATACTGATTATTACGGATTCAAAAAGTCGCTTAAACCACTATTGGAGCCACATCATAAAAAAGCTCTTATTTTAGGAACAGGCGGAGCTTCTAAAGGTGTTGCTTTTGCTTTGGACGAATTGAATATTCCGTACACTTTTGTTTCTAGAGGAGCAAAAGAAAATATCATTGATTATGATTTGATCAATGCCACCACTTTTGACAATTTTCAAATTATAATTAACTGTACACCAGTTGGAACAAGTCCGAATATTGAGGCTTGCCCAAATTTACCGTACGAGTTTTTTACAGAAAAACATATTGCATACGATCTAATCTACAATCCGGCAGAAACTACTTTCTTACGAAAAGCAAAAGAGATGGGAGCTGTCATTAAAAACGGACATGATATGCTTATTTTTCAGGCTGAGAAAGCTTGGAAAATCTGGAACAAATAAAATAAGTATCAAAAAATAAAATGTTAACGTATTTTTTGTACTTTTAATCCACTAATTAACAGGTGGTTATGAAGAAAATACTAGTACTTAGCATTTTATTTTTTTTATTTAACAATCTACTTTCAGCTCAAAATACAGACACTATACAAAGTCCGTTATCCGAGCCTAGATACCATTATTTTCTAAAGACAATTCTGTTTTATAATGAATATCTAGATACCGACAAAGGTTCGTTTAACACCACTCAAGTTCGTTTTCTGGTACCAATTGGCAATAAAGCTTGGAATTTACGTTTTGATCTTCCGCTGGTTTCCACCAACACCGAATCGACCAATAAAACAGCAATTGGAGATGTTGGAGGCGGTATAAGTTTTATTCCTTATTTGAGAAATAATAACGGTATTGCACTAAGAACCCGCGTTTATTCTAACACAGCTGCAGATCCTAATTTTGGAACTGGAAAATGGGTTGTCATGCCTGCAATGGTTTACGGAAGATATTTCAATAAGAAAAAGTTTCTATCCTTAACAACAGCAGAATATCAGCAGAGTTTTGCTGGAAACAGCGATCGTTCTGACATTAGTATCTTTCTCATCGAAAATCTTTTAATGCATTTTTTTGGAAAAAACTGGGTTTCTGGTGACGTTGCTTTTCGATATAATGCTGTTTTAGAAGGTTTTCAAAATAATGCTTTTGTCGAATTCGGACGAAAAATAACTCCCTCAAATCTAGTTTACATACACCCCAGCGCTGGTTTTGGCCCTAATAGAACTTATAATTGGGGTATGGAAGTTGGAGTACTTATTCTTTTTTAATTTAAAAGAATGGCAATATAAGTCCTAAAAAAGTAGATTATTGAGAGTCTTTTTCAAAAACAATACTGATTTTGAATTTATACATACTTCATCAATTCAGTAAAAAAATATTCAACATACTAGAAAACTTTCTGAAAGAATAAGAATTTCGTCGTAAAATACCGTATAAACAAGTGATTTATTTTGTAGTTAGAAACACCTTTACTATCTTTCGCATTGTTTAAAATAAAAACCTTATACATTTTTAAAGATGTTAGAAGAAAAGAATGATAACCTGCATGAAGCAGACGGAAAATCTGGAATCGAAATAAATGATTCTGTAACAAATGAAGCAATTGAAGTATCAGATTCTGAAGATTTAGTCTCAGAAACTGATAATGAATTCGAAAAACAAGAAAGTGCTCATCAAGAAGCCTTAGATGTTATCACCAATTCAAATGCTGCTGAAAGTGAAGACGAAACTTTAAAGGAACGTCATGACATTCCTATGCAAGATTACAATACGTTTTCTCTTGATGCCCTTGTTGATGAACTTAAAAAATTGGTTAATATAGACAAAGTTATGTCTGTAAAAGATCATATTGAAGAAATCAAAAAGGCTTTTTTACTGCAATATCACCATCTTATAGAGGAGAAAAAAGAAGAATTTTTAGCTTCTAATCCAGATCCTAATGAAGAATTTGAATATCATCTTCCTTTAAAATCAAAATTTGACGAATACTATAATGTTTTTAGAGAGAAAAAAAATGCTCATTTTAAACATTTACAGACCAATCTAAAAACCAATTTAGATGCGCGTTTGGCTATTGTTGAAGAATTAAAGGAATTAATCAATCCGCAGGAAAATATCAAAGACACTCTTAAACATTTTAATGAATTAAGAGAAAGATGGAAAAATGCTGGAGCAATTCCGAAAGACAAATACAATCACGTTTGGAATAATTACCATTTTCATGTAGAAAACTTCTACGATTATTTACACTTAGATCGCGAAGCTAGAGATTTAGATTTTAAACACAATTTAGAACTAAAACAAAAAATTATAGCTCGCGTTGAAGAATTGGTAAATGATGCCGATGTCAGCAAATCTTTCCGTGAATTACAGGATTTACATCGAATCTGGAAAGAAGAAATTGGACCAGTTTCTAAAGAACATCGCGATGCGATCTGGAATCAATTTAGCGAACTGACTAAAAAAATACACGATAAAAGAGAACTTTTATTTGAAAGCCAAAGAGCAAATGAGCAAAAAAATCTTGAAATTAAAAAAGAGATTATTGCTAAAATTGAAGTACTTGGAAGCGAAAAAGTAAATTCTCATTCGCAATGGCTTGTTCAAATTCAGAAAGTAGAAGATTTAAGAAATGAGTTTTTTGCAGCCGGAAAAGTTCCTTCTGAAGTAAATGAAGAAACATGGGCGACGTTTAAAACTGCGGTTAGAAATTTTAACGCTTTCAAAAATTCATTTTATAAAGACATTAAAAAAGATCAAAACGATAATTTAAACAAAAAACTGGCTCTTGTTGCAAAAGCAAAAGAATTACAGGAAAGCACTGATTTCTCTGCTACAACTCCTATAATGAAACAGATCCAGGAAGAATGGAAGCAAATTGGCCATGTTCCTAAAAAATATTCAGACAAAATTTGGAAAGAATTTAAGGATGCCTGCAACCATTATTTTGATAAATTAAAAGAACACAAATCTGAAGAAAATAGCGAGGAAGTTGTCGCTTTTGACAACAAAAAAGCATATTTAGATACTTTGAGAGCTTTCCAACTTACTGGAGATCACAAAACCGATTTAGATGCCATAAAAGCACATATTGAAACTTGGAAAGGCTTTGGTAAAGTTCCTTTTTCAAGAAGACACATTGAAGGAAAGTTCAATAAAATATTAGATGCTCTTTTTGAAAAACTAAGCTTAAGCAAAAAAGAATCTGAAATGATGCGTTTTGCAAACCGCATTGATTCTCTAACTGACAGCAACGATACGCGTAAATTAGACAATGAAAAAATCTTTATTATGCGTAAAATTGAGGAAGTTCAAAATGAAATTTTCCAGTTAGAAAACAACATTCAATTTTTTACTAATACTAAAAATGCTAAAAAAGAGAATTCAATAGTTACAGAAGTCCGTAAAAACATTGCAATTCACAAAGAAAGTCTTGAAGTTTGGAAAGATAAATTGAAGCAATTAAGAAACTTAGGACAGGAATAAAATCCTAATTTTATTTTTTTAAGATATATCAAAAGGTGCAATAAAATTTATTGCACCTTTTTTTTGCAATTTTACTTTCAGCTAACAAATTGATAAAGCGCGAATGCAAAATTTTCGGTATATTTGATAGATTACTACAATTTGACAATCAACCGAATAACAATCCAAATATTAATTTTAATAACTAAAAGATGAAATTTACAAGAAAAGCACACGCCAACTGGCAAGGAACCGGTATGGAAGGAAAAGGAACAATAAGCACGCAAAGCACAACTTTAGATAACGCACAGCTGTCTTTTAAAACAAGATTTGCAGATGGTGTTGGAACAAATCCAGAAGAATTGGTTGCTGCAGCGCATTCTGGCTGTTTTACAATGCAATTAAGTTTTTTACTTAACGAAGGTGGTTTTACAGCAGATGATTTAACTACAGAAGCTACAGTAACTTTTGAAGACGGAACAATCACTTTAATTCATTTAGATTTAAAAGGAAAAGTTCCTGCTATTTCTGCTGAAGAATTTGAAAAAACAGCCACAAAAGCGAAAGAAATCTGTCCAATTTCTAAATTATTAAATACGACTATTACTTTATCTGCAACATTACTTTAAGTTTCAGATTTAAGCATAAAAAAACCATCAGCAAAACTGATGGTTTTTTTTTATTTTATGTACTAAAAATTAGTTCATTGTAGCTTTTAGTGCTTTTGCTTCAGCAGTCATCTCTAAAGCTTTGTAAACCCCTAACAATGTTTTAGCAACATCATCATTTTTAGGATCTAACTCGTTAGCTTTTTTAAGGTAAGGAATAACTCCTTTGAAAACACTTTCTCTTTGCGCTTTTAAAACATCGTAACGTTTCATGTCTTTAGCAGAAGTACCCAATTTATTCATTTCGTCAATGATTGGTTTTTCAGCCTCTAATTTTAAAGCTGCAAGATTTAAGTAAGCGTTTGTATATTCTGGATTGATTTCAATCGCTTTTAAGTAATATTTCTCTGCGTCAGCATTATTCTTAGCTCCAGCACTAATTACTCCTAAATTGAACACTAAATCAGCATTGTTAGGATCTTTTTGCAAAGCCTCACCAACTAATTTTTTGTACATATCGAAGTCTTTAGTTTCAAGATACAAATTAGCCTCAGTTATAATCAAAGAAGAATCATCTGGATTTGCTTTTCTAGCATCAGCGATTGCTTTTTTAGCATCTTCTGTACGTCCTTTTTGAACTAAGATTAACGCTAAGTTTTTGTAGATTTCACCTCTTTTAGAAGGAATAGCTTCAGTTTTAGGTTTTTCGTGAGTTCCTAATTTAATAGCCAAATCTCTTTCTTTAGCGTTAGCAAAGTTATCTTCGTTTCCGTTAGATTTGTTTACCGCTAAGTATAAAGTTCCTTTTCCAGAAAAGTTTAATTTTTTCAACTCTTCATACATTGGTAAAGCTACATCAAAATCTTGTGAATTTACAGCTGTAGAAGCCGCATAGTACAAGTTGATTGTATCTTTTTTATCTAACTCATATGCTTCGTACAATTTTTTTGCACCATCAGCATGTTTGTTTGCTTGTGTATCAGCAATTGCAGAATTAATCAACAAACCTTTGATGTTAGTGATTGATGCCGCAGCTTGTGTAGAATATTTTTGTTTTCCAGAAGCTTTTTCTACTTCAATTAATTTTTTATAACTGCTTGCAGCTGCTAATAAGTTTTTACCTTCTTCAACTTTTTTGTTTGCAAGGTCAAGAAAAGCATTCCCTTGAACGAAATAAAATTGTGCCTGCTCAGTATCTTTTGCATTTACAACTAAGTTTTCAGCATCTTTTAGTATTGTAATTGCTCCTTGAGCATCACCACTTTTTAATGCTTTTTCAGCGTCTTTAATTTGATCTTTTTGAGCAAACGTAGCTACAGAGATCAGTAATGCTGATGCAAGTATTACATATTTACTTTTCATAATAATATTTGTTTGTATTTAATTTTTGTTTTTTAACTATTCTTCAGATTCCTCGTCTTCTGCATCGTCTTCATCTTCTACCGCTTCATCATCAGAGTCGTCTTCCTCTTCTGCCGATCCATCGTCTTCAAGAACCTCCATATCTGGTTTAACTCTTTCGATTACAGATTCGATTACATTACCATCTTCATCTAGTTCTACTTCTTCTGCATCATCTTTCATTACAGTTGTTACAGCAGCGATAGAATCTTTTCCTTTCAAGTTAATCAATCTAACACCTTGAGTTGCACGTCCCATAACACGTAAATCTTCAATTGCCATTCTGATAGTCAATCCAGATTTATTAATAATCATTAAATCATCTGCATCTGTAACAGCGTTAATTGAGATCAATTTACCTGTTTTATCCGTGATATTAAGCGTTTTCACCCCTTTACCTCCACGGTTTGTAATTCTGTACACATCTTCTCCATCATCGTCAACCAATTTAGTACGTTTTCCGTATCCGTTTTCAGTTACAACTAAGATTTGAGATGTAGAAATATCGTTTTTATCCACAGTAACCATTCCGATTACTTCATCCGTTTCATCTTTTAAAGTAATACCACGAACTCCAGAAGCTGTTCTTCCCATCGGACGTGTTTTAGTTTCTTCAAAACGAACTAATTTACCAGATTTAACCGCTAAGATGATTTGGCTTTCTCCGTTTGTTAACTGAGCTCCAAGTAATTCATCACCTTCTTTAATTGTAATAGCAGCAACTCCATTCGCTCTTGGTTTAGAATATTTCTCTAAAGAAGTTTTCTTAACCTGACCTTGTTTCGTTACCATTACAAGATTATGTGTATTGATATAATCTTTGTCTTTTAAGTCTTGCGTACAAATAAAAGCTTTTACTTTATCATCACTTTCAATGTTTACCAAGTTCTGAATTGCTCTTCCTTTTGCTGTTTTGCTTCCTTCTGGAATTTCATAAACACGCATCCAGAAACATTTTCCTTTTTGAGTAAAGAACATCATATATTGGTGATTTGTCGCCACGAACATGTGCTCTAAGAAATCTTGATCTCTTGTTCCAGCACTCTTCTGTCCAACTCCACCTCTATTTTGAGTTTTGTATTCAGATAAGTTTGTACGTTTGATATAACCTGCGTGCGAAATAGTAATAACCACATTTTCGTCAGCAATTAAATCTTCAATACTTACATCACCTCCAGAATATTCGATTTGAGAACGTCTTTCATCACCGTATTTATCACGGATTTCTGTAAGCTCTTCTTTAATCAAATCAATTCTCATATTAACATCTGCTAATAAAGCTTTCAAATGCTCAATTAACTTCATTAATTCGTCAAATTCAGCTCTTAATTTATCTTGCTCCAGACCTGTTAACTGACGTAAACGCATCTCAACAATTGCACGAGCCTGAATATCTGATAATTTAAATCTTTCGATTAATTTTTCTCTTGCTTCGTCAGTGTTTTTAGATCCTCTAATTAACGCAATTACTTCGTCGATATTGTCAGAAGCAATGATTAATCCTTCTAAAATATGAGCTCTTTCCTCAGCTTTACGCAATTCAAACTGCGTTCTTCTAACTACAACATCGTGACGGTGCTCAATAAAATAATGAATCATATCTTTTAGATTCAATAATTGAGGACGTCCTTTTACTAATGCAATGTTATTTACACTGAAAGAAGATTGTAATTGAGTGTATTTGTATAAAGTATTTAAAACTACGTTTGGTGTAGCATCACGTTTTAAAATATAAACGATACGCATACCTGTTCTATCCGACTCGTCACGGATATTGGCTATACCTTCGATTTTTTTCTCGTTAACTAAGTCAGCAGTACGTTTAATCATTTCTGCCTTGTTAACTTGATATGGAATTTCAGTAACGATGATACACTCTCTTCCGTCAACTTCTTCAAAACCAACTTTAGCACGCATTACAATACGTCCTCTACCGGTTTTAAAAGCTTCACGAACACCTTCATATCCATAGATAATACCTCCCGTAGGGAAATCAGGTGCTTTAATATGAGTGATTAATTCGTCTACTTCAATATCATTATTATCAAGATACGCCAAAGTACCATTGATAACTTCAGTTAAGTTATGTGGCGGCATGTTAGTCGCCATACCTACTGCAATACCAGTTGCTCCGTTTACTAATAAAGTAGGAACTCTCGTTGGCATTACTTTAGGCTCGTAAATTGTATCGTCAAAGTTCAATTGAAAATCAACTGTTTCTTTTTCGATATCGGCCATAATCTCTTCAGAGATTTTACGCATTCTGGCCTCAGTATAACGCATTGCTGCAGGACTGTCTCCATCTACAGATCCAAAGTTACCTTGTCCGTCAACTAATAAATAACGCATACTCCATTCCTGCGCCATACGTACCATTGCATCATAAACAGAGGTATCACCGTGCGGGTGGTACTTACCCAGAACCTCCCCTACAATTCTCGCAGACTTTTTGTGGGCAGATCTTGATGTTACACCTAAATCATACATTCCATAAAGAACTCTTCGGTGCACTGGTTTCAAGCCATCTCTAACATCAGGAAGTGCTCTCGACACAATTACCGACATCGAATAATCGATGTAAGCTGACTTCATTTCATCCTCTATGTTAATGGGAATTAACTTTTCTCCTTCAGACATAAGTTGTTATATTAAATAATTATATTAGTTTTCAAAGCGTGCCAAGATACGTTTTTTTAAAATTTTTTCAGCTATTTCCTTACACTTATTTAAATGATTTATTAACAACTTTATTTTGGCTTTTAGTTAATAAATTAAGCGTTTTTTAACTCATTTATTGTCTTTTTTTTCGTCTATTAGCTGACAGTAGTTCTTGAAGGTACGGTTTTTGTTTTTAAAACAGTAATTCACTAAATTTACAATACCAATTATATATTATGGATGATAATTTTTCACCAAGAGTAAAAGATGTAATTACGTACAGTAAGGAAGAAGCTCTTCGTTTAGGGCACGACTTTATTGGTACAGAACATCTTATGCTAGGTATTTTAAGAGATGGTAACGGAAAAGCTATTCATATACTTAATAACCTAGCTGTCGATTTAGATCATTTACGCAGAAAAGTAGAAGTACTTAGCCCTGCTAATTTGAGCGTTGAAGTAAATGCAGAGAAGAAAAACCTTCATCTTACCCGACAGGCCGAAAGAGCCCTGAAGACCACTTTTCTTGAAGCAAAAGTATTTCAAAGTTCATCAATTAGCACCGCGCACCTGCTGTTATGTATCTTGAGAAACGAAAACGATCCAACAACCAAGCTATTGAATAAACTAAAAATAGATTATGACGTAGCTAAAGAACAGTATTTAAATATGACTCCAAACGAAGAAGAATTCTTAGAAAACTTGCCAAGAAACGAATCATATAATGATGATTCAGGACAAGATGACAGTCTTAAAGAAAGCAGCTTTAATAATCCCGCCAATAAGTCAAACAAAAAATCTAAGACTCCAGTTTTAGATAATTTTGGGAGAGATTTAACAGAAATGGCTGAAGAAGGGAAATTAGATCCTGTAGTAGGACGTGAAAAAGAAATTGAGCGTGTATCGCAAATTTTAAGCCGTAGAAAAAAGAACAACCCGCTTCTTATTGGAGAACCTGGAGTTGGTAAATCTGCTATCGCAGAAGGACTAGCTTTACGTATCATTCAGAAGAAAGTTTCTCGTATTCTTTTCAACAAACGTGTTGTAACTCTTGATTTAGCAAGTTTAGTTGCTGGAACAAAATACAGAGGACAATTTGAAGAAAGAATGAAAGCCGTAATGAACGAGCTTGAGAAAAACGACGATATTATTCTTTTTATTGACGAAATCCACACTATCGTAGGAGCTGGTGGAGCAACAGGTTCACTTGATGCTTCAAACATGTTCAAACCTGCTTTAGCAAGAGGAGAAATTCAATGTATTGGTGCTACTACTCTAGATGAGTACAGACAATATATTGAGAAAGATGGCGCATTAGAAAGACGTTTCCAAAAAGTAATTGTGGAACCAACTTCTGTTGAAGAAACGATCGCTATTTTGAACAACGTAAAAGACAAATATGAAGATCACCACAATGTAACGTATACACCAGAAGCTATCGAAGCTTGTGTTAAACTTACAGATCGTTATATGTCTGAGCGCTTCTTACCAGACAAAGCTATTGATGCCCTTGATGAGGCTGGATCTCGCGTACACATTACTAACATCGATGTTCCTAAACAAATTTTGGATTTAGAGCGTCAGCTGGAAGAAGTTCGCGAAATGAAAAATATGGTTGTTAAAAAACAAAAATATGAAGAAGCAGCCAAACTTCGCGATGACGAAAAACGTATCGAAAAAGATCTTGCTTTAGCACAAGAGCAATGGGAAGAAGATTCTAAAAACAACAGAATTGAAGTTACAGAAGATAATGTAGCTGATGTTGTTTCGATGATGACAGGAATTCCTGTAAACAGAATTGCACAAACAGAAAGCAACAAATTGGCTCAATTACCTGAATTAATTCAGAATAAAGTAATTGGTCAAAACGAAGCAGTTCTTAAAATTGCACGTTCTATCCAACGTAACAGAGCCGGACTTAAAGATCCTAATAAACCAATTGGTTCATTCATTTTCTTAGGTCAGACTGGTGTTGGTAAAACGCAATTAGCTAAAGTTTTAGCAAAAGAATTATTTGACTCTGAAGATGCATTAGTTCGTATCGATATGAGCGAGTACATGGAGAAATTTGCAATTTCTCGTTTAGTTGGAGCGCCTCCTGGATATGTCGGGTACGAAGAAGGTGGTCAATTGACAGAGAAAGTTCGTAGAAAACCATACTGTGTAGTTCTTTTAGATGAGATCGAAAAAGCGCATCCAGATGTATTCAATATGATGCTTCAAGTTTTAGATGACGGATATTTGACAGATAGTTTAGGTCGTAAAATCGACTTTAAAAATACTATTATCATTATGACTTCTAACGTTGGTGCACGTCAATTGAAAGACTTCGGACAAGGTGTTGGATTCGGAACTGCAGCAAGAACTGCTCAGGCTGATGAAAACTCAAAAAGCATTATCGAAAATGCTTTGAAGAAAACTTTTGCTCCTGAATTCTTAAACAGAATTGATGATGTAATTGTGTTTAATGCATTAGAAAAAGCTGACATCGATTTGATTATCGAAATCGAATTGAAAAAATTGTACTCTCGTATTGCAGAGCTAGGTTACAAATTAAGCTTGACTGATAAAGCAAAAGCATTTATCGCTGAAAAAGGTTTCGACAAACAATTTGGAGCGCGTCCTTTAAAAAGAGCAATTCAGAAATATGTTGAAGATTTGTTGGCTGAAGAAATCATCACTTCGAAAATTCATTCTGGCGATGAAATTATGATGGATTTAAAAGATGATTCACAAGAATTATCAGTTGAGATTCATAAAGCAGAAGAACCGACTAATCAATAAATTAGTCAAAAATTATAACACATATAATATGCCCGTTACGTTTTCATAACATAACGGGTATTTTTTTTATTAAAAATCACTATCTTTAATAAAAGCAATTAGCTATTTTTGAATTTAATTCTACAATAAAAAAACAAAATATGCTTCAAAACAAAGTCATTTTAGGTAGCGAAGAATGGTGCTCATTTCCAGAACTTGGAATCCCGACAATCAAGGCTCGTGTCGATTCTGGTGCCAAAACTTCGGCAATGCACGCTTTAAACATAGCTCCTTTTATAAAAAATGATGCCAATTGGGTTAAATTCGACATTAATCCGATTCAGAATAATATTAAAACTGTTATTCACTGCGAAGCACCGCTGGTAGACAAAAGAATCGTAAAAAGTTCAAGCGGTTTTAGAGAACACCGTTATGTTATTCAAACTAGTCTAAAAATTGGCGATACAAAATGGCCAATCGAAATGACTTTGACTAATCGCGATTCTATGGGCTTTAGAATGCTTTTAGGACGCGAAGCTATGAGCGGAAGGGTTTTGGTCGATCCAGAACAAAAATATCTTTTAGGACAGCCTACAGCAGAATCTTTAAAAGAATTATATCAAAATTCTGAAAAAGCAAAAACGGGTTTACGAATTGGTCTTTTAGCTAGTAATCCAGAATTATACAGCAATAAAAGAATCATGGAAGCCGGCGAAATGCGCGGGCACGAAATGCATTTCCTAAACATCAAGGAATGTTACATGAAATTGGATGCTAAAAAACCTGAAATTCACTACAGAGGCGGAACAATTTTAAATGAATTCGACGCTATCATTCCTAGAATTCGTCCAAGTATTACTTTTTATGGTTGTGCTTTAACACGTCAATTTGAAGCTTTGAAGGTTTTTGTTTTAAATTCATCGACAGCAATCACGCAATCGAGAGACAAATTATATTCTTTACAATTACTTTTAAACAGCGGAATTGATATTCCAACAACTGGATTTGCTAATTCTCCGCTTGATACAGACAACTTAATTAAAATGGTAGGCGGTTCGCCATTAATTGTAAAATTATTAGAAGGAACGCAAGGAAAAGGCGTTGTTTTGGCAGAAACCAAAAAAGCGGCAGAAAGTGTTATCAATGCTTTTAAAAGTTTAAATGCCAATATCTTAGTTCAAGAGTTCATCAAAGAAGCCAACGGAAAAGATATTCGTTGCTTTGTAATTGACGGAAAAGTAGTTGCTGCAATTCAGCGTGAAGCTATGCCAGGCGAATTTAGAGCTAATATTCACCTTGGCGGAACAGCTTCTGTGATTAAAGTAACTCCAGAAGAAAAAAAGATCGCTATAAAAGCCGCAAAAGCAATGGACTTAAAAGTTGCCGGAGTAGATATTATTCGTTCTTCTAAAGGGCCTTTATTACTTGAAGTAAACTCTTCACCAGGTCTAGAAGGAATCGAAGGCGCAACAAATAAGGATGTCGCTGGAGAAATGATTAGAGCGATTGAAAAGAATTTTAAATTATAATTAAGTTCATTCCAACTTAATTACTTTCAAATAATTTAGCAGCTTTGCCAAAGTTTTAAAACTTTAGCAAAGCTTTTTTATTTAACTTTAAAATAAAAAATATGTCTTTTCCATATCTAGATATCGCTTTAAGAAGTATTGCTGTTTATTTTTTCATGACGATTGCCTTACGAATATTTGGCAAAAAAGAACTTTCACAATTAAATACTGCCGATGTAATTTTAATTTTACTAATTAGCAACTCGGTTCAAAATGCAATGGTTGGCCCAGACACAAGTTTAACTGGCGGATTAATCGCTGCTTTAATTTTATTCATAATTAATTACATCATTAAAAAGCTGACACATCATTCTAAAGTTTTTGAAGATTTATTGTTAGACAAACCTCAAATTTTAATTCACGACGGAAAACTAGATTTTAAAGCCTTAAGCAAACTTGATATTTCTGACGAAGAATTAAAAGAAGCCATGAGAGAACACGGAATTGAATTTTTCAAAAACGTAAAACTGGCGATGCTAGAAATTGACGGAACAATTAGCATCATCTCTGAAGATGAGAAGAAACTAAAACAGACACATTACAAACGCAAACATAATCGCAAAAACCTTCAAAAGTTTTGATTAAAAAAGACCGATTTCAAATTGAAATCGGTCTTTTTTTAATCTTGAATCTTTTTTACAGTCTCATTGGTCAAACCAAAAGCTTCAAGCCTATTATTTAGATTAATCAAAATATTGTCCTGCTCGATGGGAAATCTTTCTGCAATATTTTTATAATGTTTCAAAAGTTTTTCTTCTTTCACACCATCTAAAGCCTGTAAAGTAGTGTGTACAATTCTATTTATTTTGTCATTCAAACCTATAATAAAGGTTTCCAGATAATCTGCTTTATTTTCTAATTGCCCAAGAGAATAATAAGCCGTCACCCTTATCTCTTCATTTAAATGAGTAGTAAACGGAATAATTATCGAACCGTAATCTATATTCATTTCCTTCAACAAATAAGTACTAAAACGAAAAGTCTCTTCATCATTTATTTTTGAAACATTTTCCCTAATTACATCTAGCCAATCAGCGCTTTTATCTTTTGCATACCAAAATACAAATTGAAAAACAACAAGTAAATTTTCTTTCGAATAAGCTAACAGATTATCATAAGCACGATTATAATCAAATTTAGTCAGAATTTGAAGCAGAGTTTGCCTTTCTCTTCCAGACGTTAAATAAAACTGTTTTAATAAAATATCTAAAGTCTCCGAATCAAGATTATCTTTCTTAAGCAAACTTCTTAAACACTCATATTTATCTTCAAATTTATCGGAAGAAAAATAAACTTCCAAGATATAATTTACAGAACCACTCAACGTAAATGTATACAGTAGAGGATCATTTTTCATTATCTTTTCTGGTATAATTCCGTCGAGCCATCTTTCATACCACTCCAAAAAGTTCGATTCGAAAGCAAAGAATGGTTTTTGCCTGTCGATATCAATATTGACAACTCTCCCTTTAAATTGCCCATTTAAAACAAGTCCATAATAATATGTACAGCCTTGCGTGCCAATAGGTAGAATTCCTCCAAAAATTTTTCCTAACTCGACATCAAAATCCTCATCAGAAATATTCTCATCAATCTTTTCTGTTAATTCTCCCCAGAATTCGTCACTCATATTTGGATATATCTTGCAATCTTGTTTTAGAGCATTTTCAGGATTTTCATAAACAAATTCTTCCAGATTTTTCCCAAAAGGAAATATTCCGTAATCGGGTCCAGCGGCAGAATTTTGATATGAATTTCCGCCATTTCCAAGATGCATCAAAAAAGCTTTATAAGACTCTGGCAGAGAAATGTTATACTCTTTTTCAAATTTTAAAATATCTTCCTCATTTACTCTTTCACCTAAAATATATTCATGACTGCTAGAGCCAAATACTTTTAAATCTTTATCAGCATCTTTAGCTAAAAATAGTTTTATTTTTATTCTTTCAATTTGATTTAAAACCTCTTGATTCATTATAACATTTCATTTAACAATATCCTTGAATCCAACTTTATTTTCCCGCTGGAATCCTAACGATCGCTGCCCCATCAACAAAATCATCTGCTTTTTCATATTTTGGCGACACAATCTCTTTTCCTTCTTTATCAATAAAGCCGTATTTTCCATTTGCTTTTACAATAGCGATTCCATCTTTAAAAGACTCAATTAGGTCATATTTTGTTGCAACAATTTCTTTTCCTTCTTTATTAATTAGACCGTATTTGTCTTCTAATTTCACTTGAATCAAATCATCATTTAAAACCATGAAATCATATTTTACAGGCACGATTTCTTTTCCTTCATTATCCAAAACTCCATATTTTTCTCCCAACTTTACAATAGAAATCCTATCTGAAAAATAAAAATTCATGTCGTATTCAACTGGGATTACTATTTTGCCTTCCTCACTAATCACTCCATATTTATTATTGGATTCTACTATTGCAAGTCCTTCTTTGAAGTTCTGAACACGGTCATAAATCGGCGGAACAATCTCTTTTCCTATTTGATCCACAATACCATATTTGTCATTCAATTTCACAACAGCAAATCTGTCTGTAAAGTCATTTATTTCATCATATTTTGGAGTAATCTCTTCTCCTATTACATCGATAAAACCCCATTTATCATTTAGTTTTACAGCTGTTATTTCTGGAGATAAAGTTTTTACGTCTTCATATTTTTTAGACAATAAAACATCTGTCGACTTCACTAAATATTGAGTTTTAGCATTTTTATTGCTTACTATGATCCAATTCTGTTTATTTATTACTCCATCATAAATACAGCGAACAACTTCTTTTCCCGTTCTATCTACCACTCCAGATTTGTCTTTTAATTTCACCACAGCAAAACCGCTTAAAAACGCCTCAACAGCATCATATTTGCAAGGAACTATTTCTTTTCCTGTCTGATCAACAAAACCATATTTAAAAGATTTATTATTTAATTGAGCAAAACTAGTTTTCACAACCAGCATCAAAACCAATAGAATTATTTTCTTCATATTTAAAATATTAATCTGTCGATAAAAATAGATAAAATCTGACGTAATCACAGCTATTAAAAGCCTTTATTCTTTCACTTTAAAACAAAAAAACCGATTTCAAATTGAAACCGGTTTGTATATTGATAAAACATGATTTAATTCTCACATTTTATAAAATTCATCTTTTCAGATTACATAAATACACTTAAAATAAAGTAAACTAATCCTGCCAATAAAGCCGAAATTGGAATAGTTAAGATCCAAGCCCAGATTAAACTTACTGTTACTCCCCAGCGAACTGCAGATACACGTTTTGTTAATCCAACTCCAATGATAGATCCTGTAATAGTGTGCGTTGTACTTACTGGAATTTTCAAGTGCTCAGTAAAGTAAAGTGTCAAAGCTCCTGCAGTTTCTGCTGCAACACCTTCAAACGAACTTACTTTTGTAATTTTTGAACCCATTGTTTTCACAATTTTCCATCCACCACTTAAAGTTCCTGCAGCAATTGCAGAATAACATGCTAACGGAATCCAGCTTGGCATAATTCCTTTAACACCTAAATCTTCGTTTGGTAAAACAACGTCTAACCAAGCATCCATATGTACACCAGGATTTGTATTGATATAAACCGCTACAGCTGCAGCAATAATACCCATTACTTTTTGAGAATCGTTACCTCCGTGACCTAAACTAAATGCCGCAGAAGATAATAATTGCATTTTCTTTAAAGCAGCATCTGCTTGGTGAAGATTCAAACTACTGAATATTAAACAGAATGCGCTTACTGTCAATACAATAAAAGCAACTAAAAACCATTTAATATTATGAGAATCAAACACAACACTCCAGAAATGAGATTCAAAACGAGGTTTTCCGTGTTCTATAATTTCTTCATAAGAAACCATTTGAAAATACACAAAAATAATCGTAGCAAGCATTAAAGCTATTGTAAAGATTTTTGGTCCGATTGTTTTACGAGAAGCATTTAAAAGCCAAATCGAAATTAAATAAGAAGCCAATGCTCCAATTAATGGCGCTAAGACGATAAATGCAATAATAATAAGAACTCCAGAAGGCATTGCTCCATCTTTTCCCGCCTTATACCAGCTTACAATTTCGTACCAGTAATGTGTCGCTCCATCCGCTCCAACATATCCTGAGAAACCGTGTACTGCAATAGCATGTGCAACTGCAGCTCCAGCAAAACCTCCAATAAGTGTATGCGATGAACTTGAAGGAATTCCTAACCACCAAGTCAATAAATTCCAACAAATTGCGGCGATAACCCCAGCTAAGATTACTACTAGGTTAATTTCCATGGTATGGGCTGTTTTAGCAACAGTATCTGCAACACCAAAACCAAAAACCCAATACGCCAGAAAGTTAAAAAACGCTGCCCAAAGAACGGCCTGAAAAGGCGTAAGTACCTTTGTAGCAACAACAGTCGCTATAGCATTTGCCGCATCATGAAAACCATTGATGTAATCAAAAATTAAGGCTAATACTATAATTAATATAAGTAGCGTCATAAAATTATAACTTCAGAATGAAAAATTGAATTAAGAATGTTTTACAGAAATAGATTCTAGTATGTTCGCAACACTCTTGCATTTGTCTGTTGCTGATTCTAAAACAGATAATACTTCTTTATATTTAATAATATTTTTAGCATCTGTTTCGTTTTCAAAAATTTCAAAAACTGCTTTGTTATATACGTTATCAGACTTGTTTTCTAGTTTATTGATTCTAGCACAAGCTTCTTTAATAACATTGATATTTTTTAAGTTACTTAACTCTTTTACAGCACTGTCAATGTTTTGACAAGCTTCAAGGTTAATTTCTGTCATCTTTCTGATAGATTTTGTAATCTTATCAACTTGATACAGTTTCATACGGCTTGCAGCTCCGTGAAGGTAATCTGCAACGTTATCAATAGAAGTAATTAATGTGTGGATGTCTTCTCTATCAAATGGAGTAATAAAGTTTCTACTCAATTCCAAATTGGTTTGACGTGTAATGTCTTCACCTTTTTGCTCTAATTCGTCAATTTTTTGAAAAAGAACTTCTCTCTCTTTTAATGGTAAATTTACAGCTTCGTGTAAGTTAGAAGCTAATTCAATTAAATTGCTAGAAGCTTCTTCAAAAAGTGGAAAGAATTTCTTGTCTTTCGGCACTAAAAATTGGAAAATACTGTTTATTGACATTGTTTTATTTTTGATAGCGCAAAATTACCCCCAATAACACGTTTCAGTGTTAAGCCATTGTTAACAAATCGTTTTCAATTTGAAAACTCGAAAGGAATAAAACCGTGTTTTCTATGTCATTATGTAAGATTCGATCTTCTTTAACTAACGGCACAACTTCGCGATAGCTATTCAAAAACATTTCAATAAAATCACTTGATTTTAGAGGTTCTCTATACGCAATTGCCTGAGAAGCATTTAACAATTCGATTGCCAAAATGCGTTCTAAATTATCTAAAATTCGTAAGGCTTTTGTAGCACCATTTGCTCCCATACTTACGTGATCTTCTTGACCGTTGCTAGAAACAATACTATCAATACTTGCTGGAGTTGCCAATTGCTTGTTTTGACTGGCAATACTTGCTGCTGTATATTGCGGAATCATAAATCCTGAATTTAATCCTGGATTATCTACCAAAAATGCTGGAAGATTTCTTAATCCCGAAATTAACTGATACGTTCTTCTCTCAGAAATGCTTCCTAATTCTGCCAAAGCAATTGCCATAAAATCAAGAGCTAAAGCTAAAGGTTGTCCGTGGAAATTTCCTCCCGAAATAATCTGATCTGCTTCAATAAAAATATTCGGATTATCTGTAACTGAATTAATTTCTGTTTTGAATACTTTTCGAACATAATCAATCGCATCTTTTGAAGCACCGTGAACTTGTGGCATGCAACGGAAAGAATACGGATCTTGAACGTGTTTCTTTTCTTGAGCAATAATTTCGCTTCCTTCTAAGAATTCAGTAATTCTTTGAGCTGTTACGATTTGCCCTTTGTGCGGACGAATATAATGTATCAATTCGTTAAAAGGCTCTATTCTTCCATCAAAACCTTCTAGAGAAATTGTTCCGATTAAATCAGCTAAATAGGAATATTTGTAAGCTTTAATCAAAATATGAGCTCCATAAGCACTCATAAACTGAGTTCCGTTTAATAAAGCCAAACCTTCTTTTGACTGTAAAACAATTGGTTCCCAGTTAAAATGTTTTAAAACTTCTGCTGAAGCCACTTTTTTTCCTTCAAAAAGAACCACTCCCTCACCTATTAAAGGTAAAGACATATGTGCTAAAGGCGCTAAATCTCCTGATGCCCCAAGTGAACCTTGAGTATATATTATTGGAAGAATATCATTATTATAAAAATCAACTAAACGCTCCAATGTTTTTAATTGAACGCCAGAATGTCCATAACTTAAAGATTGGATTTTTAGCAGAAGCATCATCTTCACAATCTCAGCTGGAACTTCTTCGCCAGTTCCGCATGAGTGAGATTTTACTAAATTCTCTTGAAGTTTAGATAAATTTTCATTTGAGATTTTCACACTATACAACGAACCAAACCCTGTGTTGATTCCGTAAATTGGTGCTGTATGCGATGCCATTTTCTTATCTAAATAATCACGGCATTTTTGAACATTTACTTTAGCCTCTTCAGACAATTCTAGAATTTTATTCTGACCTAAAATCTCTTGCAATGTTTCTAAAGTGATCGTTTCCGAACTTATATAATGGATCTCTCTCATGATGATTTCAAATTTTAAACGCCAAAATTCAACAAATCAATATTAAAAAGCAAAAAATTATCACAATAATTATGGTTTCAATAAAAAATGTTTATCTGCTTTAAATATCTTTTTAAATCAAAATTCTATGTTTTACCAGTTTTTTAGCTCTTTTTGAGTTAAAATTCAATCGCTTGCATAGATTAAATCCTTAAAAAACGTATTCTAAAATATATCAAAACATCAGTTTAACATATCCAATTTTAACAAATGCTCAATATTGAATTACTGAGATTTGAATTATTAAAATATTCGTAAAAAAGCTTTTTAAGTTTTTAACTCTTATAAAAAGCTGTACTTTTGAAAAATCAAAAATGAAAAGTAACAGCATAAAATATCAATCTACAATTATTACAACTCAAACAGGAGTTGCAATTGCTGCTACCATTATTTCTACTACAACTACTACTACCCCTTAGGGGTATACATTTTTACATATAAACCTGGGTTATCTATACTTTTTTCTTGAAAGAAGAAAGGTAATGGATACATAAAAAATAGTTGCAAAAGAAAAAATATCACATAAAATGAAAGTATTAAAATTTGGCGGAACTTCTGTAGCCAATGCTCAAAATATAAAACTCGTTCTCGAAATTGTTAACCAAAAAGCAAAACAAGACCAACTAGTTGTTGTCGTTTCTGCTCTTAGCAAAGTAACCGATTTATTGCAATCTGCAGCGGCAAAAGCAGCGGCAAACGACGAAAGCTTTAGAGAAGTTGTTGCTGAAATCGAGAAAAAACACCTTGACACTTTAAAAGAACTGATTCCCGTAAGCGAGCAAAGCAGTCTTTTAAGTCATGTGAAAAGAATCATCAATCATTTAGAAACTTTATTGGACGGTTGTTTCCTTTTAGGCGAATTGTCTCCAAGAACTGCTGACACTATTTTAAGTTTCGGAGAATTACTTTCTTCTTTTATTATCGCTCAGGCATTTCAACAAACTGAAAAAGAAGCAGTTTACAAAGACAGCCGCGAATTAATCAAAACAGATAATAACTTCGGAAAAGCTGCGGTTAACTTCGAAGTTTCGAATCAATTAATAAAAGATTATTTTGCCGATAACAAAGCAAAAATCAATATTCTACCTGGATTTATCGCGCAGACTTTAGACGGAATCACTTCGACTTTAGGTCGCGGTGGATCTGATTATACTGCGGCAATTATCGCAGGAGCAATCGATGCTGAACAATTGGAAATCTGGACTGACGTAAACGGAATGTTTACTGCGAATCCTAAAATTGTAAAACAAGCACAGCCAATTGCAAATATCTCGTACCAAGAAGCGATGGAATTATCGCACTTTGGAGCAAAGGTTTTGTATCCGCCAACAATTCAGCCGGTTTTAAGAAAAAACATTCCGATTTTAATCAAAAATACTTTTGAGCCAGAAGCTGAAGGAACTTTAATTTCTGATGTTGTTTTGTCAAAAGATACAGTTGTAAAAGGAATCAGCCATATTGATAATATTTCGCTTTTAACTCTTGAAGGTCCAGGAATGATTGGAGTTGCGGGTTCTTCTAGACGTTTGTTTGAAGTATTGTCTCAGGAAAAAATCAACGTAATTTTTATTACTCAAGCTTCTTCTGAGCACTCAATTTGTATCGGAATTTTGAATTCTGATGCTGATAATGCAGAAGCTGCAATTAATAAAGCCTTTGAAATTGAAATTTCGCAGAACAAAATCGATCCTTGTTATGTAGAAAAAGACCTTTGCATTATTGCTTTGGTAGGTGAAAACATGAAAAATCACCAAGGTTTAAGCGGAAGAATGTTCAGTACTTTAGGAAAAAACAACGTAAACATTCGTGCAATCGCGCAAGGCGCTTCTGAAAGAAACATCTCGACTGTAATTAACGAAAGAGACGTTAAAAAAGCATTGAATACTTTACACGAAAACTTCTTTGAAGAAAACACAAAACAGCTGAATTTATTTGTGATGGGAGTTGGAAATGTGGGTGAGAAATTCATCGAACAAATTCATAACCAAAAGAAATTCTTAAAAGATGTTTTAAAAATTAATGTTCGCGTTATTGCTTTATCAAATTCAAGAAAAATGGCATTTGATGAGGACGGAATTTCTTTAAAAAGTTGGGATGCCGCTTTAAGCGAAGGTGAACCAGCAAGCATTGAAGAATTCATTAAAAAAGCAAAAGAGCTGAATTTACGTAACAGCATTTTTGTGGATATTACTGCAAATACAACAGTTTCTGAAGCTTACGAGAAATTCTTGAAAGAAAGTATTGCCGTTGTAACTTGCAACAAAATTGCTTGTTCATCTGCTTACGACAATTATAAAAAATTAAAAAACCTATCACGCCAATACAACGCTCCTTTCTTGTTTGAAACGAATGTTGGTGCGGGATTGCCAATTATCGATACAGTTAAAAACTTAATTGCTTCTGGAGATAAAGTGCATAAAATTCAAGCAGTTTTATCTGGAAGTTTAAACTTTATTTTCAACAATTTTGACGAGAATAATTCTTTCCACGATGTGGTAAAAGAAGCTGGAGTTCAAGGTTTCACAGAACCAGATCCGAAAATCGACTTAAGCGGAATCGACGTGGCTCGTAAAATCTTGATTCTTATTCGCGAAAGCGGTTACGAAATGGATATTGACGCCATTGCAAACGAATCGTTCTTACCTGCAGAATGTTTGGCAACAACAAACAACGATGATTTCTTTGCTTCGTTAATCAAACATGCTTCTCATTTTGAAAACATTTACAAAGAAGCTTTAGCAAAAGATTCAAGATTGAAATACGTAGCGCAATTCGAAAACGGAAAAGCAAGCGTAGGACTTCAATTCATTCCAAAAGATCATCCTTTCTATAACTTAGAAGGAAAAGATAATATCGTGCTTTTCTACACAGATCGTTACGTAGATCAGCCTTTATTGATCAAAGGAGCTGGCGCGGGTGCAGCTGTAACGGCTTCAGGAATTTTTGCAGACGTTATTAGAATTGGAAACATTTAAAAGATGCTAAGATACTAAGTTGCTAAGATTCTAAGTTTTTCCTAACTAAACTTAGAATCTCAAAAACTTAACCACTTAGAAACTCAAAATAAAAAGTTGCAAAAGAAAACTTAGAAACTCAGAATCTTAGCAACTTAGAAACTTTTAAAAAAATGGAAATAAAACTATTTTGCCCAGCAACTATCGCCAATCTCTCATGCGGATTTGACGTTTTGGGACTTTGCTTAGACAATGCGGGTGATGAAATGATTGTTCGAAAATCAGATCAAAAGGGAGTTCGAATTACTAAAATCGTCGGTGCCGATTTGCCTCTTGAAACCGAGAAAAACGTTTCGGGTGTGGCGGCTTTGGCGATGTTAGCGACTTTGGACGAATTGGATTTCGGATTTGAAATTGAAATTTACAAACATATCAAAGCTGGAAGCGGAATCGGAAGCAGTGCTGCAAGTTCTGCCGGAGCGGTTTTCGGAATCAACGAATTATTAGGAAGACCATATTCTCGTAAAGATTTGGTTCAGTTTGCGATGCAAGGCGAAAAATTAGCAAGTGGAAACGCGCACGCTGATAACGTTGCTCCTGCCCTTCTTGGCGGATTTACTTTGGTAAGAAGTTATGCTCCTTTAGATATTATCAGAATTGATAGTCCGGAAGAATTGTACGCAACAGTGGTTCATCCGCAGATTGAATTAAAAACTTCTGACGCTCGTTCGGTTTTAAAACAAAATGTTTCTCTAAAAAGCGCCATCATGCAATGGGGAAATGTGGGCGGACTTGTAGCGGGTCTTTACACCAGAGATTACGATTTGATTGGAAGATCGCTTCATGACGAAATCGTAGAGCCTTTAAGAAGTGTTTTAATTCCAGGTTTCGACCAAATCAAACAAACGGCTTACGAAAACGGTGCTTTAGGTTCTGGAATTTCAGGTTCTGGTCCGTCGATTTTTGCTTTAAGCCGAGGAAAAGAAACCGCAGATCAAATCGCAAAAGCGATGAGCGAGGTTTACGAAAAAATGAATTTACCGTATGAAATTCACGTTTCGAAAATAAATCCCGATGGTGTAAGAATTCTTTAAAAGAATTAAAAATTCTAAGCAATGTTTGTCAGGCTGAGCGGAGTCGAAGCCCACGCAAAGTAACACGTCCAATTTGTCATTTCGACGAAGGAGAAATCTCCACGAGAAGCTCGACAAAGATTGGATTTATCTTGCGGAGTTACTTGCGGAGATTTCTCCTTCGTCGAAATGACAAACTATGTGGATTTACATTATGTCTATGCGTTGCAGGGCTTCGACTCCGCTCAGCCTGACAAAAATGACACAAAATTGAAAATATAAATTATTAGAATTTAGAATTTTAGTATTGGAATTATCTTTCCAAAAAATCTAAAATCTAAAATCAAAAATCTAAAATAATGAAATACTACAGTTTAAACCATAATGCCCCAAAAGTTTCTTTTCAGGAAGCTGTAATACAAGGATTGGCGAGTGACAAAGGATTATATTTCCCAGAAAACATTACGCCTCTTGATCCTTCATTTTTTGATAAAATCGAAAGTTTAAGCCATGAAGAAATTGCTTATGAAGCGATTAAACAATTTGTTGGCGACGAAATACCTGCAGAAAAATTAAAAGAAATCATCGCTGAAACTTTAGTTTTTGATTTCCCTGTCGTGAAAGTAGAAAACGGAATCTATTCGTTAGAGTTATTCCACGGACCGACAATGGCGTTTAAAGACGTTGGAGCACGATTTATGTCACGTTGTTTGGGTTATTTCAATAAAGACAAAAAAGATGCTAAAAACACTGTTTTAGTAGCGACTTCTGGAGATACAGGAGGCGCAGTTGCAAGCGGATTTTTAGGCGTTGATGGTGTTGATGTTGTCATTTTATATCCGTCAGGAAAAGTGAGCGACATTCAGGAAAAACAATTGACGACTTTAGGACAAAATATCAAAGCGCTTGAAGTTGATGGTGTTTTTGATGATTGTCAGGATATGGTGAAAAAAGCGTTTTTAGACGAAACTTTAGCGCACAAAAACCTGACTTCGGCGAATTCTATCAATATTGCGCGTTGGCTGCCGCAGATGTTTTATTTCTTCTTTGCTTACAAAGCGTTGAAGAGCCAAAACAAACCTTTGGTTTTCTCTTGCCCAAGCGGAAACTTCGGAAATATCTGTGCTGGAATTATGGCGAAAAAATTAGGTTTGCCAATTGAACATTTCGTTGCTTCGACAAACGTAAACGACACAGTGCCAAGATTCTTAGAAAACGGAAAATACGACCCGAAACCTTCTAAAGCAACAATTTCTAACGCAATGGACGTTGGAAACCCAAGTAACTTTATTAGAATTCAGGAATTATACAATAATGATTTAAAGGCTTTTGAAAAAGATTTCTCTTCGTACAGCTACACAGACGAAGAAACTTTAAAAGCCATGAAACAAATTTACAATACCGACGGTTACATCGCAGAACCTCACGGCGCTGTTGGTTATTTAGGTTTGAAAAAAGAGCTTGAAAAATACCCGAACGCCATTGGTATTTTCTTAGAAACCGCTCACCCAATTAAATTCTTAGATGTGGTTGAACCTACTTTAGGAATTAAGCTTCCAATTCCAACACAAATTGAAAGTGTTATTAATGAGGAGAAAGTTAGTGTGAAGATTGGGACTTATGAGGAGTTGAAAAGTTTCTTGGGATAGAAAAAAATATAATAAATGATTAAAGCGAGTAAAAGTTTTTTACTCGCTTTTTTATTCCATTACAATTAATTATTTTGAATTAATAAATTAAGAAATCAAATACGGAAATCCGTAAAATTTGGCAAGAAAAAATACATATATTTGAAAAGCAAGAAAACGAAATAAAACTTTGCTTATCTAGCTGATTTTAGGTGTACATGCTAAGGTTTGTCTCGCTTATATACAAGTTAGCCGTAATTTTACCCTACCAAAATGGAAATGAATTTAATAATTGAATTGACAATAATTATCTTTGGAATAATTTTATTTTTTACTCTAAAAAACCTTCTTCCATCTTACTTTAATGAAAAAGGCAAAAATCTAGCAACAAAAGAAGATATTGAAGACATAACGAAAAAAGTTGAAAAAATAAAATCAGAGTTTATTAAAGATATTGAGTACATTAAATCTGATTTAAGCTATATTAACCAAAGTAAGTTTAGTATAAAAGCATCCGAAAGAGATGCGTTAATCGACACGAATAATAAATATTCTGAATGGTTAAATTACTTATTGAATATTAGTTTTTCAGACATTAATCCTAATAACTATAAAAAACTAAATGATTATTACCAAGAAATAAAAACTAAAAAGCTAAACTTTGATATTGCACAAGACAATTTACATCTATTTCTTCACGATGAAGAACTTATGGAATATAAAATGAAATGTGTAACTGAAACTATGACACTTGAACACATTATTAATAAAACGATAATAAAATTTATAGAACATTACTACACTAGAAACTTATATTTCGATGGTTTAATGAATCTTTCACAAGACCAAAAGCCAAATAATGAATTTATTCAAGAACAAATGGAAAGTTCGCAAAAAGAACTTGACCAAATATTCTATGAAATGAGTAAGGACAAATCTACTCAATTCCCAATTGTACACAAAAGCAGAGTTTACTTTGTGTCTTCGCTTAAACAAAGATTATATAACATAATGGAGTAATAAAAACTACGGCTAACAGCCACTACAACGGATTTGGGCATTCGGCTTGATGGAAAAAATGGTTTTGTATTTGGAATAATTAGGCAAAGCCAAAAAAGAGTTTAATTTAGTCCAAAGCTGATGTAGTACCAGAACGTTGTATGCAATTTAACCGAATACTTAACTTCTATCAAATTACTTTTTATGCTAGATGATATCAAAAAATCTCTTAACGAAATTATTTACGAAAGAACAACAAGTCCACTTTATGGCACATTAATTATCTCATGGTTAATTTGGAACTGGAGAATAGTATATCTAACTTTTTTTATTTCTGAAAAAAAAATTACTAAGAATAAAATTGACTTTATTCTTAGTAATTATTCAGACATACATCACATCACATCATAACATTTCCAATAATTTCTAGTATTGCTTTATTGACGATAGTCCCTTTTATATCTAACGGTACTTACTGGCTTTCTATAAGGTTTAATAAATGGAAAGTTGACCAAAAAAACATTATTGACAAAATGCAACTTCTGACATTAGAACAATCGATTCAAATAAGAGAAGAAATTTCAAAACAAGGGGAGAAATTTTCAAAATTAATTGAGGAAAAAAACCTTGAAATAGCACAATTAACTTCTATAATTGCTGAGCACAGAACTGCCCAACTATCGCAGAATCATAGTTTCGGAGATACTAAACAAAGTTCAGATAATGAATCAAATGAGCTAGATGAAATTGCTGAAAATTTAAAGTCTAATGCTTTAAAATTAAGTGAATACGACAAAATGGTCGAGTTAATGCAGGCAGGTTATCAAATAACTGAAAGAACCGATGTTAAATCAAAAACTATTGCTTTTTTAGAATCAAATGATATAATTGAAACAAAAGGGAATGGAGTATACAAATTTACAGAAAAAGGAAAAAAACTTCTAAAAATAATGACAAAATAAACGTCCCCCAGCGAGCGCGAGCGTCCCGCTCGTGAACGCAAAGAAACTCAAAAACCAATTGGAATGGGCACGAGCGAGACGCTCGCGCTAGCAATAAGAAGTAAAAAACGAAAAGAGACCTCATCAAAGGTCTCTTTTCAATTTAATATATCTTCAAACGATTATTTCCCGTTCAATAATTTCTCCAAATATTCTACTTTATCTTTTTCAGCTTGCACCAAACGTTCATAAAGTTCAACTACTTTATCTAAAGGATTAAAATTACAACCGTAATTGCCTGTAGTAATAGCACCGTGGTCTTGAAAAGTATTTCCAATAATATTAAAAACTGCTTCTTCCGAAAAGTTCTTAATGGCTTCAACAGAAACATCAAGAGCTTTTGCAATCTCAATTAGTTTTTGTTCGTCTACAGTTTCGCTGTTTTCAATAATAGAGATAGACTGTTGATTTGTACCCAAAGCCTGTGCTAGTGCTTCCTGTTTCATATCTTTAAGCTCTCTGATACGGCTTATATTTCTGCCGATATGTCTTGGTTTTATTGCTGTACTCATAATTCAAAGATATTTAAAATTCTTAAACGAAAATAGATTTCGTAAAAAACAAAAATGCTTTTTGTAAGATACGCTTTTCAATTGGGCGCCGCTTTATTTCTTCGTTCCCAACAAATACAAAATCTTTGTAGGCCCAGACTTTACTTTCTTTATTTCCCAATTAAAATTTTCTTTATTGTTTAATTTAGAAACCAAAGCATTCATTTCGTCAACAGAATACGTTCTTAAAGACGAAATTACGCCATCCCAGAGAATCAAAATTGGCACAATCGGAATTAAGTAGGTAAAAATAATTCTTCCAATATGAAACGGTCTTATAAAAGGTGTAGTTACTAAAACACTAATCGGCGAAAAAATCATCGCCATAATACTCTGAAGACTTCTCTCCTGCCCTTCAAAAATCGCAATAGAACTATTGGTATCAATTGCATTTTGCAGAATCTGTTGTGCATCTTTTGGTTTAAAATGATGAAAAGATAAAAACTGCGTTCGAAGTCCTTTTAAGTTTTCTGGAACGTTTCTCGCATCGACCGAAGTTTTTACAAAATCAAAATTGTCGGCTTCTTTTTGTGTATGTTCGAATGCAGGAATATTAGGAAAATAATCTGTCAGCAGAATTTTTAAATCGGGATTGTTTTTTCGCAATTCGGCGTTAAGCCAAATTAATCCGCCGCCACCGCCCGATGCGAGATCAATAATCTGATTGGTTTGGCTTTCTTTTAAACCTTTTTCGATTACAGGAACTATGCCTTTGTACATGGCAGTTTTATTCGAAAGAAATTGCAGAAAATCAGTTATATAATTTCTAATAAATTCTGGAAGCCATTGCTGATCTTCAAATTCGAATAAGTGAATTCTTGCCATAGTATTTCGTTTTCAATTTATTACAAATTTGGAGAATTTTATTTAAATATTTACTTATAGAAATTTAAAATCTCTTCTTTTTTACTTCTCTTCTTTCCAGAACAAATGTATATTTCCATTAAAAAGCAAACCCTTAACTAGCATTCATAATTGATTTACACATAAGAGTTAACAAAAAAAAGGATTTTACGAGTTTCCGTAAAAAAATAATGAAAATCTAACTTAGTTTTGCACTTTTTTATAATCTCAAGATTAAATAACTAACAGATCAAAATTACCAGACATTAAAACTAGAATGAAAAAAATTACTGCCCTACTTCTATTTACAACCTCAACATTGTTTATTAGCTGTTCTTCTAATGAAGACTCAAATCCACAAGATCCAACACCAACTAAACCTGAAGTTGTCGAGCCACAAGAGCCTACACCAAATACACCAGAAATTGACGATCCAAGACTGCCAAATCAAAAAATCTTAAGACCAGCTGTAAAGCTTTTTCCAAAGAAAGATAACTTAAAAAGTATTCTAAAGATCGATGCGGCTACAATAACTAAAGATGCTACTGGGAATGAAGTGAAAAGTGACATTACAGAAACAAAGTTTTCATACAACTCTAAAGGAAGATTAAGCTCTATAGATAGTAAAAGTAGTAGCACTAATAATTTTATTATTACAAGTAATTTCAATTACAACGACTCTGACGGTTTAATTGCTAAGACTCATCCCACTGATGTTTATCAATTAGATAGTAAAGGGTACATCACTAAAATAACGGATAAATATGGAAAAATATTAAATCTGTCTTATGACGAAATTGGCCGTTTAATAAAACAAGAAGGGAGTTATCAATATAATCAATCAGTAAGAACCTCTGATTCGCCCGATGCTAGTGTTGAAAATCGTGTAGGAAAAAAAGAAACTAAAACTACATACAATTATGTTGGTGATAAAATTTTTGTGGAGACAATAGATAACGAAAAAGATTATGTCAAAATTACCTATATCGACAATAAACTTGTTAAGACTATTGAAGATAGAATTACGGTAACTAATTTCGAAATTACGGTAGATTATAGTAAAGCGGGAATCTATTCCAGTGAACCTATTTTTAGAGAAAATTTCGGAGATTGGCTTCATGTGACAGAATGGAAAATTAAAACTGCTGTTGATGGCGTAGCCAAATATGATTATAAATATGATTATGATTACAACTATGACAGTAACGGATATTTGACAGTAATGACTCAAACATTCACAAACACATATGGCGGTAAACAAATGATCAGAAGATTAAATTTTACCTACGAATAATATTTTTCACATAAAGACGAATGGATGCAATTTGACAGAACATTCGAAATAAACATAAGAATGGCTTTAACCAAAAACTAAAAAATTTTGGCTAAAGCCATTTTCTACTATAACTTTGTTCCCACAGCTAAAGCTGTCAGCAATTCATTTTTTATTAAATAACATGATTACAAAAGCATTACTCGAAGATATTCCAGCATTAACCATTTTAATTAATTCGGCTTACAGAGGTGAAACTTCTAAAAAAGGCTGGACTACCGAAGCGCATTTATTAGAAGGAAAAAGAACCGACGAACAAGAAATGACCGAAATCTTTCTGGATCCGAAAAATACGATTCTGAAATTTACAGAAAACAATAGCATAATTGGTTCTGTTTTATTGGTAGAAAAAGGACATCAATTGTATTTAGGAATGCTTACGGTTTCGCCAGAACTTCAAAATAGCGGAATTGGAAAAAAGCTTTTGGCTGAAGCCGAAAATCATGCTAAGTCTTTAGGGTTATCAAGTATTATTATGACGGTGATTTCAGTTCGTGAAGAACTTGTGGCGTGGTACAAACGTCATGGATATGCCGATACAGGAAAACGTGAGGCTTTTCCTGAAAGTGATATTCATACTACGGTTTCTGAAGTTCCCTTGGAATTTATTTATTTGGAAAAAAAGCTTTGAGAGTTTAACCGCTAAGAGCGCTAAGAATTACGCAAGGTTCGCTAAGATTTTTTTAATCTCGCAGAGTCGCGAAGACGCAAAGTTTAATTGAAAAACAACCATATAAGTAATATAAGAATTTTAAGTTTTCCGCTTAATTGAGCTTATATTACTTATATGGTTCAAAAACTTTGTGACTCTGCGACTTTGCGAGATTTTATTTTATCAAGAAACTGTTCTTTTAATCTTCGATAAAAACTCGTGTGAAACTCCCAAATACGATGAGAGATTCTTGTTGTTTATCGAACTTACTTTTTGCGGATATCGTTCTTTAAAATCCAGATATCGCTGTTTAGAAGTTTTTTGGAGAACGTCCAAAAGTCGCTGCTGAATGGCAACATTGGCGCGTTCGATCATGAGAACATGAAACTTAATGAGTTTCGGAATTACAGCAAACAAATACGCTTTTTGCATTTTAGTGATAACTACTATTTCGCTGTCTTCAATGGCTTTAATGTTGTACGTTGTTGGCTTTTGATGATAAAAACTTTCGAGATCGCAAATCCATTCGTTTTCAAAAGAAAAGAAAATTACGGTTTCTGTACCGTTTTCATTTACAATGTAGGTTTTGAACGATCCTTTTAAAATAAATCCTTCATAACTGCTATTCGAATTCTGAATTTGCAGAAACTGATTCTTTTTCAGCTTAATAATCTCTGCTTTCGAGACAATTATGTCCCATTCTTCATCCGTGAGCGGAATTTTCCTTTCAATGTTTTTTCTTAGTAGGTTGTACATTTTTGTGGTTTTTGTTTAAGAATAAATTTGTTTCTCAACTCATTGTTAGTTAGGGGCAAAACAATGTAATCGATTACGTAAAATTACTCTATTTATGCATTTTTGTAAATTTACAAGTGTTAAAAAAACACATTTCGTAGATTTTTTTACAAAAGTTTGAACTTGTTCAACTTTTTTCCTACAAATAATATTGAGTTTTGCGCTGTCAAACTTTTTAAATAACCAAACTTAATTATGAACTTAAAATCAAAACTTTCAATGTTCGCAGTAGCATTGATTCTCGGATTTACGGCATGTAATTCTGAAGAAATCGCTTCAAACACAGAAGCAAGTACTCAACCAGCAAACGAAGCTACGGTAGATGCCTCAACTAATCCGACAGGTAAAATCGGAAATTGCGCTCAAGTTCCAGGATGGGCTTCGCAAAACGGAGGTACAACTGGTGGTGGTTCTGCTGCAGAAACTACAGTTACCACTTACGCTCAGTTAAAATCGGCTATCGAAAACGCTTCAGTAAAAGTGATTAAAGTTTCTGGAACAATTACTGTTACTACAAGATTGTCTTTTCAAGATCAAACTGGAAAAACAATTTATGGTGCTAGTGGAGCAAAACTGGTTTCTACTAACCAAACAAAAGATGCTTCTGGAATCATCAACATTAAAAGATGTAAAAACATCATCATCAGAAACTTGATTTTTGAAGGTCCAGGTGCTTATGATACTGATGGTTGGGATAATGCAATCTTAGACGAATGTACAAATGTTTGGGTGGATCACTGCGAATTTAGAGATGGTGTTGACGGAAACTTCGACATCAAAAACAAATCAGATTATATTTCTGTAACGTATTCTAAATTCCACTATTTAAAACCACCAAAAGCTGGAGGTTCAGGAGGGTCAGACGATCACAGATATTCTAACTTAATTGGTTCTAGCGACGGTGCAACTGGTGACCGCGGTAAATTGAGAATCACTTTTGCAAGATGCTGGTGGGCTCCAGGTTGTAAAGAAAGAATGCCTAGAGTTCGTTTTGGAAAAGTACATATTGTAAACAGTTTCTTTAACAGTACAGTAAGCAATAAATGTGTTGCTGCAGGTTTTGAAGCAAATATTTTTGTAGAAAGCAACGTTTTTGAAGGTGTAAAAACACCAATTGATTTAATGAGTGGTTATACTGCTGTTACAGCAACAGATAACGTTTTTACAAGCACATCAGGAAATCAAGCAGGAAGCGGAACTGCTTTTACTCCACCTTACTCAATCGTAAAATTGGCTAAAACTGCAGTTAAAGCTGATATTTCTGCAAATGCAGGACCTACTTTAGGAGGTAATGTTTGTGGTTCTTTTTAATTGAATTAGAATAAATAATAAGTTAGTTTTTAGTTAGAAACCACGGATTACAGTGATGTAATTCGTGGTTTTTTAGTTTTTGTTTAGTTTGTTTCAGGTTTCAAGTTTAATCGTCTAGTTTGTCATTCGTCCTTCGTCGGAATGACAAAAATTACTAAAAAACAAAAAGACGCACAGCAGTGCGTCTCTATAAAAAAACTTTGTCCCTTTGTAACTCTGTCCCTTTGAACCTTTTTAAAGAACCAATTCTTCAAATAAACGTTGAATTGTTTTCTCTAAATCTTCACATAAACCCGGATGAGGTCTTGAGGTCTGAATGGCAGAGCTTCTAATTGCCGTTAACCATCTAAAACGCTCTGGAATTTCAAACTCAGCGATTGGACCGCCGTCTTTTGCTCCGTTGGCAATTTTAACTAATGATGTTAAATTACATTCTAACTGTTCGATATCGAAATCGGCAGAAAGGGCTTGTATTTTTTCTTTATTTAAATGAAAAAGAACCTTTATAAATTTGGCTTTTTTACAAAACAAAATGATTCCGATATTCAGGAATTCTTCGCGCTCTACCCTTGGCACAACACGAATCACAGCATATTCGTATAAGTGATTATCTTGCATTTTGAGCCTGGTTTACAAATATTTCTGAATTCTCTAATCTTGTCTTTAAAAACTGCAAATACACGTTTCGCAATCCTTCTGGAGTTTCGTCTGCATCTTCCCATTGCAACCAGTCTAGCGGAATTGTATTGACAATTTCTTCTAAAATTTCTGGAGTTAAAATCGCTTTAAACTCGGCATCAACTTCTTTTAACATTGAAGCTTGTGGCAATAAAACGTGATCTTTTATCAATGCAAACGGACTTTTAGCATGTTGTTCCCAATTGTTCCAAGAATGATGAAAATACAAACATGCTCCGTGATCGATCAGCCATAATTCTTTATGCCAAATCAGCATATTGGTATTTCTGAAAGTTCTGTCAACATTGGTAATGTAAGCATCTAACCAAACAATCTGCGAAGCTAATTTAGCATCTACAGTTGTTACAGCAGGATCAAAAGTGATTGCACCAGATAAAAAGTGAAGCGCCAAGTTTAATCCTTGACTTCCTTGCAATAAATCCTGAATTTCTTCATCGCCTTCTGTTCTTCCGAAAGCTTCGTCAAGGTTTGCGAATACTAATTCTGGTAGTTGTAATTTTAAGGCTTTTGCGATTTGTCCGCCAACTAATTCGGCAATTAGGGCTTTTACGCCATGTCCGGCACCTCTAAATTTTAAAACGTATTTAAAATCGTCGTCGGCTTCTGCTAAGGCTGGCAACGAACCGCCTTCGCGTAGTGGAGTTATATAACGGGTAACGTTTACCGTTCTGAGATCGAAGTTGTTTTTCATATTACAAACTTACTAATTTTTTCTAACCGCAAGGCACGCTAAGATTTACGCTAAGGATGCAATTTTGAACCATATAAGTTATATAAGATGATTTAAGTGTTGGGCTAAAAAATCTCGCAAAGTCGCGAAACCGCAAAGAAATATAAGAAAAGACTTTGCGGTTTCGCGACTTTGCGAGATTAAAAAAAAAACTTTGCGAACCTTGCGTAATTCTTCGCGCTCTTTGCGGTTAAACCTCTAAACTCAAAAAAGCTTTTCCAAGATACTTTATAATTGTAGAAGCCGTAAAAGATTCGTAACCTGTTTTTGGGAGAGCTAAATCGGCTGTAAGTCCGTGGAGGTAGACGCCAAGTTTTGACGCATATTTTGGTTCGTAACCTTGTGCTAAAAGACTTGTGAGGATTCCGGTTAAGACATCGCCGCTTCCTGCCGTTGCTAACGCGGCGTTTCCGCTTGTGTTTTCGTAAACTGAAGTTCGATTTATAATGAATGTTGGAGCGCCTTTCATGACAACTATGACTTTGTATTTTTCTGAAAAAGCAATTGTTTTCTGGAATTTTTCAGATTCTGAATTCCATTTTCCGATTAAGCGTTCTAGTTCTTTGGGATGAGGTGTCAGGATCGTGTCTTCTGGAACTAATTCTAACCAAGATAAATTTTCTGAAATGATGTTTAAAGCATCGGCATCTAAAACTAAAGGTGCTTTATTTATTCTTAGAAATTCGAATAAGGCTTTTTGTGTTCCAAGCTCCTTTCCTATTCCTGGACCAATTCCGATGGCCTGTGGAATTAATGGTAAATGAATATTGGTGATGAAATTGGTGTTTTCGTCAGTTACGGTCATTACTTCTGGAATGGAAATCTGAAGGATTTGATAACCGCATTTGGGTATAAAAGTCGTTACGAGTCCGCAACCTGATTTTAGACAGGATTTTGAGGCTAAAACTCCTGCTCCTATTTTGCCGTAACTACCCGCAATAATCACCGCATGACCTTGTGTTCCTTTATGTGCTTTGGAATCTATGGGTTTGTATAGCTTTAGAATTTCTTCTTTATTAATTAAATACGGTGATTTCATCTGAACGATTTTATACAATAAAATTACATAAAAAATTGAAAACCTGAATTTTCTTTTGAAAACGTGTCTCCTAGCCCTGATAGTAGCGGCATCCTTTTTGTTTTTTCTTTAAAAACAAAAAGATATAGCGGATAGCAGGAAATAGCTCCTAATTATTGCGAAATTTATAATTTAAGACATTCAAATTTGATATTTTTTGAATAGATTTGCAAAACAATTTTATAAAACAACACAATGAAAAATACTGCGCTTACGCACATACATGAAGGTTTAGGAGCGAAAATGCTTCCTTTTGCGGGTTATAATATGCCTATTACTTATGAAGGGGTTAATGCTGAACACGAAACGGTTCGTAACAGCGTGGGAGTTTTTGATGTTTCGCATATGGGTGAATTTTTGTTGACAGGTCCAAATGCTTTGGCTTTGATTCAGAAAGTGACTTCAAATGATGCTTCGACTTTGACGATTGGAAGAGCGCAATATTCTTGTCTTCCGAATAATGAAGGCGGAATTGTGGACGATTTGATTATTTATAAAATGAAAGAAGAAGAGTATTTACTGGTTGTAAATGCTTCGAATATTGAAAAAGACTGGAACTGGATTTCTTCTCACAATGATTTGGGAGTTGATATGAAGAATCTTTCTGATGAGTATTCTTTATTAGCAATTCAAGGGCCAAAAGCGGTTGAGGCTATGCAGTCTTTGACTTCTGTAGATTTGTCTGTTATCACATATTACCATTTTGAAGTGGGTGATTTTGCAGGTTTTAGCGATGTAATTATTTCTGCAACTGGTTATACTGGTTCTGGAGGTTTTGAAATCTACTGCAAAAATGATGATGCTGAAGCAATTTGGAATAAAGTTTTTGAAGCTGGAGCTTCTTTCGGAATTCAGCCAATTGGTCTTGCAGCGAGAGATACTTTACGTTTAGAAATGGGATTCTGCCTTTACGGAAATGATATCAACGACACTACTTCTCCACTTGAAGCTGGTTTAGGATGGATCACGAAATTCACTAAAGATTTCACTAATTCTGAAGCACTTAAAAAGCAAAAAGAAGCTGGTGTTACAAGAAAATTAGTTGCTTTTGAAATGCAAGAACGTGCAGTGCCAAGACATGATTACGAAATTGTTGATGGTTCTGGAGCGGTAATCGGAATTGTAACTTCTGGAACAATGTCGCCTTCTATGAACAAAGGAATTGGTTTAGGATATGTTACAACTGCTAATAGCACGATTGACAGCGATATTTTTATTAGAATCAGAAAAAATGATGTTCCTGCTAAAGTGGTAAAATTGCCATTCTACAAGAAATAATTTTTATCGAAATAAAGTAGAAAATGCGTTACGTTGGTAACGCATTTTTTGTTTTTAGAGAAATCTGCTTTTGGCGATTTATTTTGAGGTTTGTTCGTTTAACGGTTAAATACTTTTGGTTGTCGATATTTTGCAAAAAATACTACAATTTGTAAAAAAATTAGTGTAACTTTAATCATGAACCCATGAATTTCCATTTATGAAAAAGATTTCACTACTCCTTTTTTTGCTGACATCAACTATATCCTTTGGTCAGAACAGCGCAGAAACTTGTGAAATATTAAACAAAATAAATGCGCTTATTCAAGCAGAACACTTAAGACCAAAACCTGTTGATGACAGTCTTTCTGTTTTCGTTTTTGACAATCTCATTAACGAACTAGATCCTTCTCGCAATATCTTTTTTAAGAGCGAATATGATGAAATGGCTAAGAAATATCGTTACAATTTGGACGATTTAATTCTAAAGAACGACTGCAGTTTTCTTACTGATATTAAAGCTACATACGTAAATGGTCTTATACGCACTAAAAAAGTTTTAGAAAAAATTCAGACCATTCCGATCGATTACAATAAGAAAGACACTATACGTTTTTATAAAAAATCTTTTGCTTTCTATCTTAAAAAAGAAGACATGGAAAAGGTTTGGACAAAAAAACTGCGTTATCAGATCTTAGACGACATTGCTGAAATGAGCGAAAATTTAGATTCGGTAAAAGCTAATTTTCCATCTATTGAAAAGGCTTCAAAAAATAGAATTCTTACCAACGAAATCTGCCGTTTTAGCACACTTATAGACTCTGATACAAAACAGGAAGAAAAACTCTATAATTTCTTCTGCACGTATTTTGATCCGCATACGACTTATTTTAGCGATGATTCTAAAACGAGTTTTGTTGCTTCTTTATCAAAAGAACATTTGTCGCTTGGAATGACGGTTAATTTGAACGAGAAAAATGAAATTATTATTGATGAGGTAGATCCAAACGGACCTGCGTATCAAACAGGGCAGATAAAAAAAGGCGATCAGATTATTTCGATTTCCAATCAGAAAGAAACGCTTCAGGTTTCTTGTGCTTCTTTGGAATCGATATCATCCATGATTTTATCTGAAAATAATAAACATATTACGCTTACTTTAAAACGTAATTCAGGCAAAAGTTTTGATGTTTATATCGAAAAACAAATGATGAAAGATGAAGAAAATTCAGTTTTCAGTTTCATCATTGGTAAAGACAGCAAAATTGGCTACATCAAAATTCCGAGTTTCTATGCTGATCTTGATGGCAACAGCCGAAAAGGTTGCGCAGACGACGTTGCTCGTGAAGTTATTAAACTGCAAAGAGATAGCATAAAAGGACTTGTTATTGATCTTATTGACAATGGCGGCGGTTCTATGGAAGAGGCTATCAAACTGGCAGGAATGTTTGTAGATTATGGTCCGCTTTCAATTGTAATTGACAGTAAAAAAGAGAAATCTGTAATTAATGATCCTTTTAAAGGTGTTATTTACAGAGGTCCTATTGTGGTATTAGTAAATAGTAATACGGCTTCGGCAAGCGAGTTTTTTGCTTCGATTATGCAAGACTATAACCGCGCACTTTTATTAGGTAGCAATACGCTCGGAAAAGCTACTATGCAGACTATTCTTCCGCTTGACGACGAAAAAAGCACTGATTTCTTAAAAATTACAATCAATAAATTTTACAGAATAACGGGAAAAAGCCATCAATATATTGGCGTAAAACCAGATGTTGTTCTTCCTGAATTTTACGAAGACATTTATCAAAAAGAAAGTGATTTTCCGACGGCAATAAAAAACGACAGCATAGAGCCTTTCTTAAAATACAAAACTTATGTGAAGCGAAATTTAATTGATAAAATTGCTAAAAACAGTTCGGAGCGATTATCTGATAATTACTTTTTTGACAATATTAAAAAAATCAATCTTAAAATAGATCAACTTGTAAATACTCCAAAAGCTGAGATTCCATTGACATTAGATGCTGTTTTCAATCAGAAAAAGACATTAAGTGCACTTTGGAAAGAGATCAATACTTTTAATGATGAAAATAATCCGCTTGACGTTTATAACTCTAGCGTTAATCAGTTTCTTCTAGGCGCTTATCCGAATGACAAAACGATTAATCAATATCAAATGGATAATCTTAAAACAAATCCGTACCTCAACGAAGCCGTAAATATCATTAATGAATTTAACGGTGGCATTAAATAGTTTTATTTCAAGTTTCAGGTTGTGCTAAACTTGAAACTTTTGCCATGGCAAATCAACTTGAAACCTGAAACTTGAAACTCAAAAATCATCCTTAAAAAAAGAATTGTTTTGTTTTTGTAAAAATTAGGAAAACCGTATTTTTGCATCACAAAACTAAAAATTAGAAATGGGAAGAGCGTTCGAATTTAGAAAAGGAAGAAAAATGAAACGTTGGTCTGCAATGGCCAAAACATTTACCAGAATTGGTAAAGACATCGTAATGGCTGTTAAAGAAGGCGGACCAAACCCAGATGCCAATTCTAGATTAAGAGCTGTTATACAAAATGCGAAAGCTGCAAACATGCCTAAGGACAATGTGGAGCGCGCAATTAAAAATGCAAGTAACAAAGATACTGCTAACTATAAAGAAATTTTGTTTGAAGGATACGCTCCTCACGGAATTGCAATCTTAATTGAAACTGCTTCTGATAACAATAACAGAACTGTAGCTAACATTCGTAGTTATTTTAACAAATGCAACGGAACAATGGGAACTCAAGGTTCTGTTGAGTTTATGTTTGACCACACTTGCAACTTCAGAATTGCAAATAATGGTCTTGATGCTGAAGAATTAGAGTTAGAATTAATCGATTTTGGTGCTGAAGAGGTTTTTGAAGACGAAGACGGAATCTTAATCTACGCTCCTTTTGGAAGCTTTGGTGCTTTACAAAAAGAATTAGAAAACAGAGGTCTTGAAATTTTATCTTCTGGTTTTGAGCGTATTCCGCAAATTACTAAAGAACTAACAGAAGCTCAAGTCGCTGACGTTGAAAAATTAATCGAAAAAATAGAAGAAGATGATGACGTTATGAACGTTTATCATACAATGAAAGAAGAATAGTCTTTCTATAAAATATACTTTTTAAAAAGCTCTGGATTTTTCTAGAGCTTTTTTGTTTTAAAGAACTTTCGCTTAATTCAAATAAAAAATTATATTTGCTGATATCAGAAATAAATCAATTTAAAACTTACGTTTATGCAATCCTCAAAATTCATGAAATTTGCTGTAATCGCACTAGTAATTTTATTTATCGTTATCAGTGTTATTAGCTAAAAAACAAATACAAGTCTCCAAATATTAGGAGACTTTTTTGTTTTGGTGAACTTTTCCTTTATTCAAATAAAAATTTACATTTGTTTCTATAGCTAATGACAATCAAACCTTCCAAATGAAACTAATAGAAAACTTCTACTGCATACAATCTATAAATTTTAAGGATGATGTAGAGGGAATAAGTTCTATCAGAACAGAACTGATAAGACCTTCAATAAAAATCTTAGATGTAGAATATTCTGAAAAAAAGACTTATACAAGAGACTTAGTCGGTTATTCGAGTCCTCCTTCTGATGAATATTTTACTTTGGGCGAATTAATGTTCTTATCTAAAACATACGGATTCGAAATTGAAGAACAATCGAATTCTAAAGGCTATTATTGGAGCGTTTTAAAAATCCACAAACTCTATGACGGTCACGGTTATATTATTTTAATGGAGCTGGATGGAAAAGAATATTTAAGAATTGAATTTCTTCGCTGGCAATTTGATTGCCAACCAAGAGGAGCAGGAGAAGATATGTTAGGGGAAGATGTTAATTATATTCTCGGCATTTGGGAATCTCCATTGTTGACTGATGAAATAGTAGCAAAACTAAAAACATCTAGAGGAACATATTACAAGGAAATAACTCTTTAATAAAATAATCGCAATAGACTCAAAAACTTCTATTCTTTATTGTCAATTATGACCAAAATTTCAATTATCAAAAAAATACAGTTAGGAGAAGAACGATCGCTTCCTCTTCACCATCCAGATGCTGAATTGTGTTTTAGTTTTTATTGCGGTAGCGGAAAGATTAAACATGAGGCTGTACTTTCATTTGCAAGCTCTAATTTCTTGCGTTCATTAATAGAAAGTGATCAGCTTTCAAATTATGATTTAGCACAAAACTACGTGACTAAACTGCAAGATTTAGAAGATCAAAACAGGAATTTTCCGTACAGATATCAATTTTATAATTCTAAAGAATGCAATAACGATTATCTTATCATTTTTGATATTAATGAATATCGTGATTATTATGGCATTTTTGTATATGCGGTTTTACAAATAGAGAAAAATTAATTAGCACACAAAGATTGGTTTTAACACAAGCTGTTCTAGAGGCATTATTTTAATTGATTTTAAACTAAGTTTAAACATTTCAAAAAATAACATTTCGATTATATTTGCAATACCTCAAATAAATTTAAAACCAAAAATGCAAACATCAAAAATTACTCGAATTGCTGTAATCGTACTAGTTCTTTTATTCTTAGTCTTAAGTGTAATTAGCTGCACTACGCATACACATACTCATACTCACACGCATGCACCTGCACCATCTGGTAAAAAAATACCACCAGGACAAGCTAAAAAAATGAATGGAGACAAAAGTGCAAAAGCTTACGCTCCCGGTCAGCAGAAAAAGAGATAATATAAAAAAGCCTTCTGAAATTCGGAAGGCTTTTTCTTTTGTATTAATATAACTTTAATTATTCTCTATAAAACTCTTTATAAGGCTTGCATGAGATAACGGTTTGCTTGTATTTTTTAGATCTGTATTGGTCTCGTAATCTAATAATACCACTGTTTTTGTTGCTGAAATTATTTTCAGCTTTTCTACTAAATCACTAAGATAATTTTTCAATACAAACTCATAAGAAGGAACATATATATTAATTCTTGCGGTATAATAATCTAAAAGCTCTGAAGTGTCTGTTCCTTTTTGATGCCCCAAAACACTGCCATATTTTCTAACAGTTCTTTTTAAGTTTTTCATATTTTGAATCGAAAACTTAGATTCATCAATTCCATGATTTTCGAAAACCTTTAGTCCCTGCCAAATACCTTCGACAGATTCGCTATAACGATTATCTGAAAAAGGAATCGGAATATTTCCAACCGGATAAAAAGGACTAAATTTCACATAATCATCTGTAGCTTTAGATGTTACGTCTATTATTTCAGAATTTGGATATTCTTTTTCAATATTTTGAATTGATTTTCTTCTATTACAGATAACTATAGGCATTTTGACTACTTTTCATTTCTAAATTATCATACTATTTTTTAGCACTTGTATTGATCACCTTAATCAAATAAGTACCTTCAGGCAAATCACCAATATTAGAAGCATTGGCAGTCATTATCTGTTTCCCTTGAGAGAAAACTTCAATAGTTTTGCCGTTGTTTTTACTAGTTTCAGGAGCAGCTACAGGGGCAGAAGTTTTTGCAATTGGAGCAACAGCTTTTTTTGAAACATTTGGAGCCGCAGAGTTTGAAACAGGTACTGCTTCTGTAGCAGTCATGCCATTTGGTTTTGAACTATTATAGGCTTCTAAAACCTGTTCATCTGTCATTGCAACAGTGTACAATCTTAAATCATCGATATCTGCGTTGATACTCGTTGAGGTATTTAGTTTTCCTAAGTTCAAAATATAACCTTTTGCCGATCGCTGAATTCCGTCAGCAGATTTTAATAATTCGCCATTTCGGTAGATTTTGGAAACATTTCCATCATAAGTAATACTATAGAAATACCAAGTCTCTTTTACTAATGGCACTGAAACAATCACGTTATTTGCATCTCCCCATCCTACTAGACTCAAATCTGCATTACCTCCTACTACCGGCTGTTGTATCAGTCCGAAATATTGTCCATTTACAGCAGATCCATAACCAAAAATATAATTGGGAACATTTACCGCATTAAATTTTACCCAAATTGACATTGTTTTAGGTTTATTATCTTGTGGAAGCTCGCCTACGACGGCTTGATAAGCTTTATTTGTAAGTCGTAACGCGCTTCTCGGACTTCCCATTCTGTCGTTTACAAAAAGTGGTGTTCCTAAAAAAGAAATCGAATTATCGGCACTGTTTAAATTTCCATTGAAATTAAATTCCTGCACTGGATTTTGCGCATTCGCAGTTAAAAAATTTACAAACATTAAAGTGAGTAATATTTTTTTCATAGTTATAACTTTTATCAGAATAGTTTTATTTTAAGGCAAATAGCAACTGATTGCAAAATTTAAATGTTTTAGATTTTACAATTCAAAATTTCGTTCAATATTTTTAGAAAATTTGTTAAAACTATAATTAAAATTCAGCATATACAAGCAATTCCTACATACAAATACATAATTCTCACAAAAATGATTTTTCTACTTCAATAGCATTGTTTTACAAAACATTTTAAGTTTGATTGCACTCGTTTATCTAATCTCACTCTATCAAAACAGGATTTTTTTAGGATTCTGTCCTACATTACATTTTTATTTCTAACTTTAACATTACAAGCTGACAATCAAAGAAATAAACTTTAGTATGAAGAAAACTTTACTCTTATTTTTTCTTTTATTTTTCTTAAAAATCAGTGCACAGGTTTGTGATACTCTTGTACTCAAAAACAATGATATCATTGTGGGCGAGATAAAAACAATGAATAAAGGTATTGTACAAATAGAAACCGATTACAGCAAAGATGATTTTAAAGTAGAATGGAAATATGTCAAAAGTATTGGTTCTGAAAGAGTTCATATTATCAATCTTTCTAACGGAAATCTATTAAACGGAAAAATCACCAAAATCAAAACTCCAAACAAATGCGAAATCACAAATATCGAAACGCAAACCAAAAGTATTATTGATCTTACCGATATTGTACGTATAAAACCCGTTGATGAAAGTTTTTGGGATAGACTTGATGCAAGTTTTGATGCAGGAATCAAATTGACTAAAGCGCAAAGTTTACAACAATTGACTGTAAACGTAAATTTAGGCTACACAGCAAAAAAATGGTACGGAACAGCCACTTACAAACAACTTCAATCGATACAAGATGATAGCGAACCTATACGTAGAATTGATACTGATTTGAGTTATGTACACCTACTCCCTAGAGATTACTTCATTCCGTTATCTATTGTAACTTTAAAAAATACAGAACAAGACATTGATCTCCGTATTGTCTCTAAAGCAGGTTACGGGAAATATCTTATGCATAGCAACAAAAAATATTGGGGAATTGCTTCTGGACTATCTTTTAACAACGAACGTTTTACAGGAACTAATGAAACCAATAAAAGTTTGGAGTTATTTTTGGGAAGTGACCTTAATTTATATGATATCGGTGATTTTAGCATTCAGTCGAAAGTGACTGTTTTTCCTAGTTTAACAGAAAGCAAAAGGGTTCGTACCGATTTTTCTGTAGACACCAAATATGACTTGCCATTAGATTTTTTTATAAAGCTGTCCTTTGTTTACAACTATGATAACAAGCCAAAAGAAGGTGCTTCTAAAGATGATTATGTTTTCCAGACCACTTTTGGTTGGAAATTAGATTAAAAAAAGCCTTCTGATCACAGAAAGCTTTCCTTACTATTCCAAAAACTCAAATTGCTTGCGCAATAAAAAACTAACTAACATTTAAAAACTAAAAAACCTTTATTTAGAAGTAATTTTTTTTGACGGAGTACTGGTGATTTTTAATAAATAAGTTCCTTCTGGAAGATCGCTTATGTTTGTCGCATTACTTCCTATTATTTTTTGCCCTTGAGAATACACCTCAACTGTTTTTGGCACACTGTTTACATCATTCGAAGTAATTATCACTTCATTTGTAGTTTTTGCTTTTACGGCAGCTTTTACCGTTTTAGCATCCGCAGGTGCTGCAGCCACTAAATTAGTTGTCTTTTCGCTTTCATATAAGCCTACTACTTGCTCTGGAGACAAAGCCACATTATAAATCTTTAAATCATCTATATCAGCATTAATTCCGACCATAGTATTGATTTCTCCTAATCTAAAAATATTTCCATTAGTAGATCTTGCCATACCTTCCAAATACTTCAATAATTTACCATCACGATAGATTTTAGAAGTAGTTCCTTCATAGGTAATGGTATAATTGTACCAAATATTCTTTTCAAGAGATGTAGATACAATAACGTCATTTGAAGCTCCCCAGGCCGCCAAACTCAAATCCGAGTTAGAAGTTGCCGTTCCTTGTTGTAGTAAGCCACAATATTGAGCATTTTGCGGACTTCCATAACCCCAAATATAATTCGCACTTGAAATATCATTGAATTTAACCCAAATGCTAATAGTTCTTGAAGTCTTTCCTTGAGGCAGATTATCAATTACAGCTTCCAGAGCTTTATTATTTAATCGTTGTGCTCCTTTTATGGCTCCTGCTCTGTCGGCTACGAAATTATAGGTGCCAATAAATGAAGTTGTGTTTGCAGTATTGTTTAAAGTACCATTAAAGTTAAATTCCTGAATCGGTGTTTGAGCATTAACATTCAAAAAACTTACAAACACTGCTGTTAGTAGTAATTTTTTCATAATAATAGATTTTAGGGATTAAACAACTATGTTATTTTAATACAGCTAAACTATATTATTACTATATGGAGCTAAAATATTTCCGACAACTTACCAAAATACTCGTTAAAATAACGTTTTTCATGCATTTTATCGTTTAAAAGCTATTTTATAAAATATATAAATATTGCCAAAACATTAAATTAAAATCAGCATAACTAATAATTTCCTACGTATAAATACGGTATAATCAGCAAAACAATAAATTTTAACTTTTGACTTTTTTATTTGAATGAGAAAAAGCTGAAATAAAAAAAACTCCATTCAAAATGAATGGAGTTTAAATATTTTGAAAAGTATTAGATTACTTTACGAATTCAATTTTTTGAGCTTCTTCTTCGTTAACACTATCAAAGAAACCTTGTTCGTTCATCCAGTCATCACTGAATACTTTGCTCATGTAACGAGAACCATGGTCAGGGAAAATAGCAATAATATTACTGTCTTTTGTAAATTCTCCTTCTTCTGCATATTGTTTAATAGCTTGCATTACTGCTCCAGAAGTATATCCAACAAATAAACCTTCTTTTCTAGTGATTTCTCTTGCAGAGTGAGCACTTTCTTCGTCGGTTACTTTCATAAATTTATCAATAATATCAAAATCTGTAGCAGACGGAATTAAGTTTTTACCAAGACCTTCTATACGATAAGGGTAAATTTCTTTATTGTCGAATTCTTTTGTCTCGTGGTATTTTTTCAATACAGATCCAAAAGCATCAACTCCTAAGATTCTAATATTTGGATTTTTTTCTTTTAAGAATTTTGCAGTTCCTGAGATAGTTCCTCCTGTTCCGCTGCAAGCAACTAAGTGCGTGATTTGTCCTTTTGTTTGTTCCCAAATCTCTGGACCTGTAGAGTTGTAGTGAGCATCAATATTTAATTGGTTAAAATATTGATTGATGTAGACTGAACCTTTTGTCTCTTCGTGCAAACGTTTTGCTACATTATAGTAAGATCTTTCATCATCTGCAGAAACGTGAGCCGGACAGACATACACTTTGGCGCCTAAACTTCTCAACATATCAATTTTGTCCTTAGATGATTTTGAGCTTACCGCTAAAATACAATTGTAACCTTTAATAATGCTTACCATTGCTAAACTAAATCCTGTATTACCAGATGTCGTTTCGATGATGGTATCTCCCGGAGATAGAATTCCTTTTCTTTCGGCTTCTTCAATAATATATAATGCTATTCTATCTTTTGAGGAATGACCTGGGTTGAAAGCTTCTACCTTTGCGTAGAAATTTCCTTCTAACTCTTCGGTAATTTTATTTAGCTTAATAAGGGGGGTGTTTCCTATTAACTCTAAAACATTATTATAAGCAGTTATTTCTTCTTTCATAAAAAAATAGTTAATCAAAGGCCTTTTTTAAATTAACCTTGATAGGTTGCAAATTTAACAAAAAATTTCTAATTAGCTTTTAATTTTTTCTAAATCTAATAAAAAACTAAATTCTTTTGCTAAGTCTTTTAAAGCCTCGAAACGTCCCGAAGCCCCACCATGACCCGCATCCATGTTTGTATCTAAAAACAAAAGATTATTATTTGTTTTTAAATCTCGCAATTTTGCAACCCATTTTGCTGGCTCCCAGTATTGTACCTGCGAATCATGTAATCCGGTAGAAACATACATATTAGGATATTCCTGCGCTTTTACATTATCATAAGGCGAATATGATAACATATAATCGTAATATTTTTTATTGTTTGGGTTTCCCCATTCGTCATATTCTCCAGTTGTAAGCGGAATGCTGTCATCCAACATTGTGGTAATTACGTCTACAAAAGGCACCTGAGCGATGACTCCGTTATATAATTCAGGAGCTTCATTTACAATTACTCCCATTAAAAGTCCTCCAGCAGATCCTCCTTCTGCATATAGATGCTCCGAAGAAGTATACTTTTGGTCAATTACAAATTTAGAGCAATCGATGAAATCTGTAAAGGTATTTTTCTTTTTTAACAGTTTTCCGTCCTCATACCATTGTCTTCCTAAGTCCTCTCCTCCTCTAATATGAGCGATTGCATAAACAAATCCACGGTCTAAAAGTGATAGTCTTGTCGAAGAAAAATAAGTATCCATCGTAATTCCGTATGAACCGTATGCGTAAAGCAATAATGGATTTTTACCATTTTTCTCTAATCCTTTTCTATAAACCATAGAAATAGGCACTTTTACTCCATCTCTTGCTACTGCCCAAACTCTTTCTTCTACATAATTGTTCTTATCAAACTTTCCTCCTAAAACCTCTTGCTCTTTTAAGATTTCTTTGGTTTTAGTCTTCATATTAAAATCAATTACAGAAGACGGCGTTGCCAATGATTGATAGCTATAACGCAAAATATCCGTATCAAAATCAACATTTGTTGTTGTATACGCATTGTATGTCTCGCTGCCAAAAGGAAGATAATAATCTGGCTCATCGCCCCAAGGCATGATTCTAATATGATTTAATCCGTTTGAACGCTCTTCTACAACTAGATAGTTTTTAAATATCTCAATATCTTCCAACAAAACATCTTCTCTGTGCGGAATAAGATCTACCCAGTTTTTCTTTCCTGTTTTGTCTTCAGGCGTTTTCATTAATTTAAAATTAGTCGCCTTATCTTTATTTGTTAAGATATAGAAAGAATCTTCGTAGTGAGAAATACTATATTCTAATCCGCGAACGCGTGGCTGAAAAACAGCAAATTCTCCATCTGGATTGTTAGAATTCAGAATTCTATATTCAGTTGTCAAAGTACTTCCAGAACCAATAACAATATATTTTCTTGATTTTTCTTTGCTTATAGACACATTAAAAGTATCATCAACTTCATCATAAACCAAAACATCGTTTTCAGATGTTGTATTTAATTTATGTCTAAAAACTTTATCAGCTCTTAATGTTTTTTCGTCTTGTCTAACATAAAAAATAGTATTGTTGTCGTTTGCCCAAACAGAAGCTCCCGTAACATTTTCTATTTTATCAGCCAAGATTTCTCCTGTTTCTAAGTTTTTTATTTGAATAGTGTAGATTCTTCTTCCCACAATATCCACTCCGAAACTAGCAAATCTGTTATCTGGACTAATGCTTAAACCTCCTAATTTGAAATAAGCATGACCTTTTGCCATTTCGTTACAGTTAAAAAGAATTTCTTCTTCTGCAGAAAGGCTTCCTTTTTTTCTTGCGAAAATCGGATAATCCTGACCTGTTTCAAAACGTGTAATATAAAAATATCCGTTATAGAAATAAGGAACAGAAGAATCATCCTCTTTAATTCTTCCTTTCATTTCTTCAAACAAACTATCTTTTAAGTTTTGAGTATGAGAAGTCATACTTTCATAGTAAGCATTCTCCTTATTTAGGTAATCAATTACCTCCGAATCTTCTCTGTCATTAAGCCAGAAATAGTTGTCAATCCTAGCTTCTTTATGTTTTTTTAATGTCTTTGGTATTACTTTAGCCTTTGGGGCCGATATATCATTTTGCATTTATTAAGCATTAATTTTTTAATATGAAGTCGCAAAAATAGCACAAACCCAACAGAACAGAATTAATTTTTTCTTAAATTATTCTATTGAATTCACACAGCAATATACTAATTTTGTCTGAAATAATTTAAAAAATCAACAAAAATGGATTTAATGGGAATGATGGGCAAACTTAAAGAAACCCAACAAAAAATTGAAGATACAAAAAAGCGCTTAGATACTGTTTTGATTGATGAACAAAGCGCTGACGGATTATTAAAAGTTACAATTACAGCAAGCCGAAAAATAAAAACAATTTCTGTTGACGATTCTTTGCTAGAAGATAAAGAGCAATTGGAAGATTACTTAATTGTAACGTTAAATAAAGCTATTGAAAAAGCTACAAATGTAAATGAAAGAGAATTAGACGCTGTTGCAAGAATGGATATGCCGTCTATTCCTGGAATGGATAATCTTTTTAAATAAGGAACAAAGGCTCAAAGGTGCAGAGGTTCAAAGTTTTCTCTCAAAGCTTTTAAAACTTTGTGCCTTTGAACCTCTGCAACTTTGAACCTTTTTTTTAGAACTTCGAAAGTGTTTCCAACACATAAGTATGCATCACTTCTTTATAATCTAAATGCGTTACAATTCGGAGTTTATTGTGTCCTAAAGAACTTATTAGGATATTTTTCTGTTTTAATTTTTCGATTAATAATTGATCGCTATAACCTTCTGCAAGCGAAAAAATCAAAATATTAGTTTCTACTGGTTCAATAGATGAAATCCAAGGTTTTGTGCTTAGGATTTTTGCAATTTCTTTTGCTCTGCGGTGATCTTCTGCCAATCTTTCGATATTATGAGCCAAAGCATACAATCCAGCTGCCGCTAAATATCCAACTTGACGCATTCCTCCACCCAATATCTTTCTGATTCTCAACGCCCTGTGAATATCAGCTTTACTCCCAAGTAGCACAGAACCAATTGGAGCGCCCAATCCTTTAGACAAACAAACTGAAATCGTATCGAAAATAGCTCCAAATTCTCTAGGATTCTGTCTTTTAGCTACTAACGCGTTCCAAATTCGAGCACCATCTAAATGGAACTTTAAATTATGAGCGTCGCAAACCTTTTTTATTTCTCTTAAATCTTCTAATTCATAACAAGCTCCGCCACCTTTGTTGGTTGTATTTTCAACACAAACCAAACTCGTTAGCGGACTATGATAAAACTCTGGATCGTTTATCGCGGCTTTTACTTGCGCTGCCGTTATCATTCCACGGTTTCCATCTACTAAACAGCAAGAAACTCCGCTGTTAAAAGAAACTCCTCCTCCTTCATAATGATAAACGTGAGCATATTTATCAGCAATTAACTGTTCGCCAGGCTGCGTATGCAGTTTAATTGCAGTCTGGTTTGCCATAGTTCCAGAAGGAAAGAAAAGACCAGCTTCCATTCCAAAAAACTCTGCTGTTCTGTTTTCTAATTCAATCACCGTTGGGTCCTGTTTGTATACATCATCGCCGACATGAGCGTTGAACATATACTGAAGCATCTCATAAGTAGGCTTTGTTATGGTATCGCTGATTAAATTTATTTCCATATTCTAAAAACTATATCTTATTTTTGTATGCAAAATTACGTATTACAAATAGTTATTCTCGGCAAGTTAAACAAAATTTAACTCGCTCGTTTCTATAGACCAAATTAACGTAATAATTCTAGAAAACATATAAAAACCTATTAATTAATTTATGACAACAGCCGAACAAGTAAAAGGTATTGTGGAGCGCCTTGGTGCGTTGAGGAGGTATCTTTGACGTCGATGCCAAGCTAATCGAAATTGCCAACGAAGAAGAAAAAACGTTCGCTCCTGATTTTTGGAACAATCCAAAAGAAGCAGAAATCCTTGTAAAAAATCTTCGAAACAAGAAAAAATGGATTGAAGATTATGACAAAGCTGTCTCTCTTACAGATGAATTACAGCTGGCTTACGATTTTTATAAAGAAGGTGAACTCTCTGTAGAGGAATTGGATGAACAGTATGATGCCGCACAATCACATATTGAGAACATCGAATTTAAAAACATGCTTTCTGATGAAGGCGACAGTTTAAGTGCTGTAGTTCAGATTACTGCTGGAGCCGGAGGAACTGAAAGTTGCGACTGGGCAGGAATGCTTATGCGTATGTACATGATGTGGGGAGAAAGTTATGGATATAAAATCAAAGAACTTAACTTTCAAGAAGGCGACGTTGCCGGAATTAAAACCGTAACTTTAGAATTCGAAGGAGATTATTCTTTCGGATATTTAAAAGGAGAAAACGGGGTTCACCGTCTAGTTCGTATTTCGCCATTTGACAGTAATGCTAAGCGTCATACTTCTTTCGTATCGGTTTACGTTTATCCGTTAGTTGATGATAGTATCGAAATCGACATTAATCCTGCCGATATCGAAATCACAACTTCTCGCTCGAGTGGTGCTGGTGGACAGAACGTAAATAAAGTGGAGACGAAAGTTCAGTTAGTTCACAAGCCAACTGGAATTCAGATTCAATGTTCTGAAACGAGATCTCAACAAGACAACAGACAGCGTGCTATGCAAATGCTTCGTTCTCAATTGTATGAAATCGAATTAAAAAAACAGCAAGCACAACGTGCTGACATCGAAGCTGGAAAAATGAAAATCGAATGGGGTTCGCAGATTCGTAATTACGTAATGCAACCTTATAAATTAGTAAAAGACGTTCGTACAGGTTACGAAACCAGCGATGTTGATGGTGTAATGAACGGAAATATCGATCCTTTCCTGAAAGCCTATCTGATGATGATGGGACAGAAAGAGGAGGAATAGTATTCAGTCGCAGTTTGCAGTCACAGTAACCTGAAACTTTAAACCTGAAACAAAAAACAAACAGTTATGATAAAATGGGCAGAAGTAATTCATTTTACAAATAAAGGAAATCCAACTCCAGACAAAAGAGTGGAAAAAACGGATGAGGAATGGAAACAAATTCTAACTCCAGAAGAATTTCAGGTAACTCGTTTAAAAGGAACTGAAAGGTCTTTTAGCTCAGAAATGTGCAGTTTATTCGAACCAGGAATTTACGAATGTAAATGCTGTGGCACATTGCTATTTGATGCGAGCGAAAAATTCGAATCTGGAACAGGATGGCCGTCTTTTACTCAGCCAGTAAAAGAAAATGCAGTTGGATATCACGCCGACAGATCTCACGGAATGATTCGCGTTGAGGTAACTTGCAATGTTTGCGATTCTCATTTAGGACATATTTTTCCTGATGGTCCGCCTCCAAGCGGTCTTCGATATTGCATTAATGCACTCTCTTTGAATAAAGTAAAAGAATAAATAATAAAGCGATTCCTATAAAAAATGGAATCGCTTTTTTTAATTAAATATTTAACTAAAAAATATTTAAGTGGTTAATTATCAATTAAAAAACGAGCATAGAAACTTCCTTTCTACAAGGCTTAAAGTTAATACAGGTTTCCTATACGCAATTTTCCGAATTCAACCATATTAACAAACAATCATTTTTTTAATATATAAAATGTTAATTTTGTAATATAAAGATTATTACTTTGAGTTTTTATCAATTAATGCAAGAAAAAATATTAGGTAATTAAAATGCAATTCATTTTATTTGGCAAAAATTAAACCCAAATATCCTAATACTTATTAATGAGATCCTATTCAATTCAAGAGATTAACGAAGTTATCAATGGTGAAATTTACGGTACAACTTCACATAACATTACTGCAACTGAACAGCTTGAAAAAGCGACATCTTCAGAAATTTCATTTATAGGAAATAAAAAATACGAAAAACATTGGTGCACATCTAACGCATCAATTGCGGTTGTAAATGAAGATATTTCAATCGAACCAGGAGAAAACAGAGCATTTATAAAAGTAAAAAATGCAGACTTAGCAATGTCTCAAATTTTAGCACTTTTTGCTCTTCCTACTCCTATTTTTCACACTAACATTCACAAAACTGCAACTGTAGATGAAACTGCAATAATCGGAGAAGGCGTAAAAATTGGAGCTGGTTGCTATGTTGGTCCAAAAGTTGAAATAGGCGCAAATACAACACTTTACCCAAATGTTACTGTTTTAGACGAATGCATTATTGGAGAAAATACTACTATTTGGTCTGGAACCGTAATTCGAGAGCGTTGTCATATTGGTCACGATTGTATTATTCATCCTAATGCTACAATTGGGGCCGATGGATTTGGGTTTCGTCCGTGTGCCCAAAATGGTTTGGTAAAAATTCCTCAAATCGGTAATGTGGTTATTGGGAATAGAGTTGAAATTGGTGCAAATACTTGTGTAGATCGTGGAAAATTTAGTTCAACTATTATTGGAGACGGTTGTAAAATTGACAATTTAGTGCAAATTGGACATAATAGTAAGTTGGGGAAATTTTGCATTATGGCTGGAAACAGCGGTCTAGCAGGTTCTGTAACCTTAGGAAACGGAGTTATAATTGGCGGAAGCGCATCTATAAAAGACCACACCTCTATTGGTGACGGTGCTGTAATTGGTGCTGGCTCTGGTGTAACAGGAGATGTTCCTGCAGGAAAAACAATGCTGGGTTATCCAGCTGTTGAAGCTCGAGACGCACTAAAACAATGGGCTATTTTAAAACGAATGGTTTGCAGTTCTAAAAAATAATTTAACTAAGATTATAAAAAAGCAGAAGTTTAAACTTCTGCTTTTTTATTTAACCGAATTTTAAAATTTCAAACCTTATCACGTGATTATATATTCTATTTATTTCAATTGATTTTGTAAATTAGCCAACACTATTTTATAAAATCAATACTATATCATGGATTTAAACTTCAATAAAAACGAAGATCACAATAAATTACTCCTTTCAGAACTAAAACAAAAATTTGCCAAAGTTAAATTAGGCGGAGGCGAAAAAAGAATCGAAAAGCTTCATTCTGAAGGAAAAATGACAGCTCGAGAAAGAATTGCTTATTTATTGGATGAAAATTCAAAAAGTATTGAAATTGGAGGTTTTGCCGGCGAAGGAATGTACCCTGAACACGGCGGTTGTCCTTCTGGAGGTGTTGTGGTGAAAATTGGCTACATAAAAGGAAAACAATGCATTGTTGTCGCTAATGATGCAACTGTTAAAGCTGGAGCGTGGTTCCCTATTACAGGAAAGAAAAACCTTCGTGCGCAAGAAATTGCGATGGAAAACAGACTTCCAATTATTTATCTTGTAGATAGCGCAGGAGTTTATCTGCCAATGCAAGATGAGATTTTTCCAGACAAAGAACATTTCGGACGTATTTTTAGAAATAATGCTCAAATGAGTAGTATGGGAATTACCCAAATCGCTGCCGTTATGGGAAGCTGTGTTGCAGGTGGCGCTTATCTTCCTATTATGAGCGACGAAGCTTTAATCGTTGATAAAACAGGAAGTATTTTCCTTGCAGGAAGTTATTTGGTAAAAGCTGCAATTGGAGAAACAATCGATAATGAAACTTTAGGAGGCGCTACAACACATTGTGAAATTTCAGGAGTAACCGATTATAAGGCGAAAGACGACAAAGACGCTTTAGACAAAATAAAAAATATTGTAGATAAAATTGGTGATTTTGATAAAGCTGGCTACAGCCGAATCAAAGCTGAAAAACCAGCTTTAGAACCAAATGATATTTACGGAATTCTTCCAAAAGCCAGAACTGAACAATACGATATGATGGAAATCATCAAACGTTTGGTTGATAATTCAGAATTTGAAGCTTATAAAGAAGGCTACGGACAATCTCTTATTACAGGTTATGCCAGAATTGATGGCTGGGCTGTCGGAATTATTGCCAACCAAAGAAAAGTAGTGAAAACCAAAAAAGGTGAAATGCAGTTTGGCGGCGTAATTTATTCGGATAGTGCCGATAAAGCAACTCGTTTTATTGCCAATTGCAATCAGAAAAAAATTCCATTGGTGTTTTTACAAGACGTTACTGGTTTTATGGTCGGGTCAAAATCTGAACATGGCGGAATTATTAAAGACGGAGCCAAAATGGTAAATGCTGTGAGTAATTCGGTTGTTCCAAAATTTACTGTTATTGTCGGAAATTCATACGGAGCAGGAAATTACGCTATGTGCGGAAAAGCTTATGATCCTAGATTAATATTCGCTTGGCCAAGTGCCGAACTTGCCGTTATGGGCGGAACTCAAGCCGCAAAAGTTTTAGCGCAAATTGAAGCTTCTTCGCTTAAAGCGAAAGGAGAAAAAGTCGATGAAGCAAAAGAAACCGAGTTATTCAACAAAATAAAAGCACGTTATGATGAGCAGACTTCTCCTTATTATGCGGCTTCAAGATTATGGACAGATGCGATTATTGATCCGTTAGAAACTCGTAATTGGATTTCTATGGGAATCGAAGCGGCAAACCACGCTCCTATTCAAAAACCATTTAATTTGGGAGTTATTCAGGTTTAAGGATTTAGGAATTCTCAATGATACGTTAAATAAAAAGCAAAAAACTTATTTTCAAGGTGTTAAAAATAAATATCTGATTAAAAATTAGTAACTTAGTATATAATTTTTAATCACACAACATCATGGAAAATGTAAAAAGTTTGAATAAATGGGCAAATTCGCACACTTATTTACCAGTTGATTTAGTACGTATTGTTTTGGGTGGATTTTTATTTATGAAAGGCGTCTCTTTCGTTACCAATGTTCAATACCTGCATGATTTGATTTCCCCTATCGACAAGTATGGCGGAGGTATGTTTATGCTGCATTACATTGCTCCTGCCCACATGATTGGTGGTATAATGATTATTTTTGGACTCTTAACCAGATGGGCAATTGCAGCTCAATTGCCAGTTTTATTTGGCGCGGTTCTCATTAACTTTATGGGAAAAATGCACTCCGAAAGTTTAATTTTAGCCTTAGTCGTTTTATTAGTCTGCATCTTCTTCCTGTTCTATGGAAGCGGTAAACACTCAGCAGATTATTATTTTAAAATGCAACAATAACTCTTAAGTCCTCATTTTATTGAGGACTTTTTTTTAGGTGTTAATTAATTCTATAAAATTTCTTTAATTGCGTTTTATGACTTAAATTCGCCGACATGAATTGGATTCGTAAAACCGTTATTTTTATTACGCTTTTGCTTGCTGGACTGTTTGCTTACCAAGCAGACCAAGCTTCTGCACGCATAATCGAAACGGAAAAATCGGACACCAACTTCTGCAAAGACATTCCTGATTCGTCTGCATTTATACAGCCGCAAGGAAGTTATCAGTTTGCGGCAAACATCAAAACAAATCCTATCGGAATAATTAAATGTTTTGACACGCTTTTACCGCTAATCCCACAGCATCAAACCGTTACCTATATTACTGCATATACTAAACTCTTTACAACTCAAAGTAAAAAGGTTTTAGTCATACTCTATGCTTTCCATTTTTTCTGGTAAATAAATACTTGATTTTCAACTGAAGATTTATTCTTCATCTTTAAGAAAACCGTTTTCAATTTGAGAACTGTTTTGGATATCATTTATTTATTTCATTAAAAACATTATGGAAACTACTACCACAATCATGGGTATTGTGATTTTAATTATTGTCGCTATCCCGGTATATTTTTCTGCACGTTCATCGGCAGCAAGTAAAACAAGAATTCTAAATATTAAGAAAAGATTCAATCCAAATCATCCAGAAGATTTTGATTTGACCGAATCAATCAATAATAAGACTTTAACGATAGATCAGAAAAACAATAAATTCATTTTGATGAATTTCAATCCAAATCAGCAAGAATCAACATATGTCGATTTAAATACAATTGCTTCAAGCAAATTAATTCCGACAACTGATGCTGGTTCAGATACAATCATCAAAATTGATTTTGAATTTCAAGAAAAAGAAACATCTAAAAAAATATTAATTCCATTCTATGATTTTGATGATGACCGCATCAAACAGATTAGTGTCTACCAAGATCATCAGTTTGCGAAAAAATGGCTTAAAATCATCCAAGATTCTATATCACGTTAGTTATTTAATTCACCTAAAGAGGCTCAATTTTGAGCCTCTTTTTTATTGAACAGACTTATCCGAGCGATCGTGTAAAAAACAATAAATACTATCCCATCTTATTTTGGCATGAAGCAAACATTACATTCAATACAATTATAGCTGTAAGTAAATAATTCTTTTTCTTTTTCATGATTGTCTCACTCAATAAGGCTTAGATTTCGTAAACGATTCCTGCGAAACAATTGCTTCTTTCATATCGACTTCTCCAGATGTTATTTTTAATTTTATAGATATCCCTTTTGTTTCTCTTGGTTTGGTATTTCTGTCAATCTCAATTACAAAAGTGATAGCTTCTCCTATTTTAAATTTCTCAAAAATGGCTTTCGATTTTTTTTCATCAAAAAACACATCGCTTTCCATGCGTCTGTCGTTTACATCATGCCAAACAATGTTTATTTTTCTTGGAATAGCACGTTTCTTTACAGGTATTACATTACCGTTTAAAATCAAAAAGATTGATTCAAATTCGCCGTTTATATAATTTATTTTAATAGTTTCTACTTTATCTTCTGATTTAACCTGAGGAGTTAGATTATATTCTCTAAAAAGCGTTTCCCAATATCCAAATGGTATCGTACCGTTTTTAATCTGATCTAATGTTTCTTGTGGTAGATCTTTAATATTAACTCTTATTGTTTCATCAAAACCTTCTTGAGTTTTCATTATTTCATGTGCTACACCCCAATCTACATTTCTATCTTCATGTGCCTGATAACGTCCAACAATTATTATGTTAGACTGGCTAAATATGTACAGTACTATCATTCCTCCCGGAAATAATCCAGCATTAACAACAAAACGCTTATTGTTAAAAATCGCCATCTTTTTTGTTACTTTATTCCAACTAGGTCTATCACAACCATTGATCATTAGAGATTCTATTTTGTCCGAATCAAGTTTGAAAATACCTGAATAACTTTTTTTTTCGGTATAAGATAGCCAAGTAATATCCAGTATTCTAGGAGACACACCTTCTGCTTCTCCTGATGAAGATCCATCATTGTCTCCAAGATCTTCGCTATTAATAACTCGATCAAAAGGCATATACACATAACCGCTATTAGGTTTTTCGCTCAATAATAAATGTCCCGAAAAAATTTCAGCTGGATAGTTTTTTGGAGTACAGACTGCTGCACTCCACGAATATTCTTTTTCTTTCATCTTGTTTTGACATGAAGTCAGTGTTATATTTAACAGCATTGTTAGTATTAGCAATCTAAAACCTTTGTCCATATTTATCCTGCTATTGTTTGTCGTTTTCTAATAATATTGCTTTGATTATCCATTTGAGGTTCCATACCTACACCGTCCATATTGGCGGAGCAATGCAAATATTTGTTTCGCAAATCAACAAGCATATAGTGTTCAGCTACGGATGTATTGAAAGCATCAATTTCATAATTATTCTTCCATACTTTTTTTCTTTTTGCCTCAATTTCACTTTTCGTGTAGTACTGCAGTTTTGGCTTTCTTTCAAAAGCATATTCATCAATCCGCCTTTTTATTTCATTTAATTTTTCTGGTATTTCATAATAATGATTTAATTCAGTATCATATTTCCATGGGATCTTATATTTTCGATTTCCAAATTCTGCCATTAAATGAAGAATTACAAAAGTGTAACTGTTACTAACATATTTTCTCTTCCCTTCTAAATAATATGGTGAAATGCTCGGTAATTCTTTTAGTTCATGCGGAAAAAACCAGCCCTGTTCAAGTGCATATTTTTTTTCCTCAGCAATTTTAGAGGCTGTTTCTGTAAGACTTACTTTCTCTGGTCCGCTTTTATACCCTCCGCCAATGTCTGAATGGCAGCCTGGTAACGTCAATTCTATGCTGTTGGCTCCTGCACTGGCAATAGTGGTCAATGGAAAATTTTCACGAAACTCATCCTCAGCGGTCAAATGCACTGTAAAACCAACATTAGGAATTTTAAGGGGCACTTTATCCTTTTCAACATCATCAAAAACATTGCTGCCATAAGAGGAAACTGTATCGAAAATACCTAAAAAACGAATTCTTATGCGATGGGGCTTTTCACCATAGCCTAATTTTTCAAAAGCTTTACCTAAGTATCCTAAATTGTAACTATTATTGTCTCCATGAATTTTCCTCTTGTACAATTCATTTACAAAAATTCGAGCTGCTGCTGCTCCACGGCTAAAACCAAAAACGTCCAGATATAATGTACTAATGCCCAATTCTTCCTTATCTTGTAATTTTGCAACAACATCTAAACACCCTTTCTCAACTTTTTCAAAAAGCCCAGTCTCACCTTTACCATATCCTTGCCCACGTGTAAAATCACCATAATAATTGAGAGTTCCATCCTTATTTTTGTTTGGATTTTTAGTGCCAATACCTTCAACATAAATAGAATAATAATGGCTTTTCTTTTCATTTAAATATGCTTTTTCCAATCTATCTACATTGGTATTATCGTTTCCATAACTGGTATTAGAACCATCCTTACCGGATGCATAAGAGTTTTTTAGGCTCGGGTCTTTTCGTCTTCCTTCAATGTTTTCCCTATTGTTTGATGTACCGTCAAAAAAAACGCCCATATAAACATCGTTTACCTCTTTATCATTTTCTTTAGGAGGCTCAAAACGCGGTTTTCCAAATATTATATTTGCCATAGTTCTATGATTTATTACCCTTAATTAGTATCTTTCTACTTGAACATAAAATAAGATTTTCTTTTGTTGCAACAATCTCGACCTTTTCACTGGTTTCATTTATTGTCTTAGAAGAAGACCTATAAGTATTCTTAATTTTTATGTTTAAATTTTTAGCTGTTTTGTTAATTCCCATAAAAATTAATTTTAAAATAAGTTAGATTTCTCAGCACTGTTAATTTCGACTGTCTTTTGAGAACTCTCTAACAGCATATTTTCTTTGGTGCTCATGATAGTGACCTGTTCTGCAAACTGTACAGATTCACTTGAACTTCTAGTATAATTTTCTGTTATGCTTTCGGTTTTATTGTCTCCAGATTCGTTAATATTCCCCTCAGCATTTATAAAAATATCACA
>Ga0190282_1027_pt1 | contig 136463 bp, 114 predicted proteins | sample ZER3_100Endo_I3_FD_131024 | JGI IMG/M metagenome (GOLD analysis project Ga0190282, IMG submission 131024) | Enriched cells of freshwater protists from Biology Centre CAS, Ceske Budejovice, Czech Republic - ZER3_100Endo_I3 | ecosystem: Environmental > Aquatic > Freshwater > Unclassified ...
TGGCTCAGGTATTGAACCAATTGGCTGCTTGGAAGACTCAGCATCCTCGGAACAGTTCTGTCCGGTTTAATTCCATCATAAACTACACGATAAATACGCCCTCTGCCAATATTCTTATCAAATTTCTTCTGATCGATCTGACTGCGAAGATAAGTTCCCTTTTTTGTCCAGTTTCCTTCCTGGATAATACCGCGATACATATCTACGATATACAAACAACCATCAGGACCTGTAGCACTGTTAACCGGTCTGAAATTCATATCTGTTGAGGCAATGAATTCTTCTCCGGGATAGGCATTGTTCAAAGTGATCTTACCATTGGTATTGTTCAGCTTTGCCCTTCTGATCAGCCTTCCCACAGGTTCAGGAATAAAAAGATCACCAACTGCATCGGCCGGCAATGCCGTACCTCTGAAAACTGACTGACCTGCACAAGCTGTAAAATGGTTTAAGGTACTGTCCGGTCTCAGACGGGGAAGCCCGCCCTGAACATCAGGAGTAGAAATGATTGGCCATACCGATTGAAAATCCTTATCCAGTTGCCCACCTACATCCAGCCTTCCAAAATAAGGGTTTTGCTGAAAGTCAAGTGCCGGAGTCTCTCCCCCTGCCGCTGAATAAAACAAACGGCCATAATTGTCATTCGCCAGTCCCCATTGCCCGCCGGAGCCATTGATCAGTCTTTCCGTCTTCAGCATTCCGTTATCGTATTTATAACGCACATCCTGATAAGTCACATAGATCTTATTGTCCAGATTCCAGATCAGACCGCTCTTTTGATGCTCCAGATTGTTGGTACTCACCTCATCATTCCGGTACACCATTTTCTTTTCATCTGCTACCCCGTCACCATTGGTGTCTCTGTAGCTGTAAATATGATTCGAGTTGGTTTCATTCACTAAAAGACGGTCATCCAGCGTCAGAATTAATCTTGGCAGCAACAAACTATCTATGAAAACGACCGATTTATCCATTACACCATCCCCATTGGTATCTTCCAGCCTTTTCACCCTGCAAACAGGCTTCATCTCGTCCGTACCCTCCGCATCCTGCATATAAGTATTCATTTCGGCTACATACATCCGGCCGTTTCCATCCCAGGCAATAGCGACAGGCTCATGGATCATGGGCTCACTCGCGACAAGCTCCAGGTGATATCCTTTTTGCAGATGTATAGATTTCAAGCTTTCCTGAGGAGAAAGGTAAGCTGAAGAAGGATTCGTGTTGACAATAACTTTACCTTCTGCATCCCGCTTTAATGCAGTTTGGGTAACCTTACAGGTGTAGATAAACATAGACACGGCGAGCATGCCCAGTATCCATTGTCTGGTTCGTTTCATGATTATATTTGGTTTGTTGTGTGTTTGGTTTTTGCGGTTATTTCTTCAGACCAAGTGCATACTTGATTCCACCAAGAAGATGCTGGAGATACAATGGTTCCTCATACGATTCAGGAGTATGTCCCAGTTCTGTATAAAAGGAACGTCCGCCATCATACTCATGATACCAGGCCATAGGATGATCTCCCATCTTTTTCTCACCCGGATCATAGCTTTTTTCATCGATTGACATCAGTATATTAAGGTCTTTGCCCACCATCCTGAAATTGTACCATTCATCTTTTCTCTTCCATTCAGCAGGAAGATGTTTTGTAGAAATGTGATCTCTGTTGGTTACATTGATCGTTGCCATCTGCTGTGCAGGATGAGAAACAAAATAAGCACCTACCAGACCGCCATACCATTTCCAGTCATATTCCGTATCGCTGGCCGCATGAACCCCAACAAAACCACCGCCTTTTTTAATATATCTTTCAAACGCCGCCTGTTGCTGATCATTCAGCACATCACCTGTAGTACTTAAAAAAACCACCGCACTGTATTGCTTCAAATTGGCATCGGTGAACTTGTCTGAATTTACAGTACTGTCCACATCAAACTTGTTCTCTGCTCCCAGTTTCTGAATGGCAGCAATTCCCTCTTTGATGGCATCATGATGGAATCCGGCTGTTTTACAGAAAACCAGGATCTTTTTGTTTTTTGCATAGGCTGAAGAGCCCAGCAATATTCCTCCGATCAGGAGGAATAAGGCTAAGTGTTTTTTCATTTTTGGTTATTTAACTGACAATATATAAGTCACGATTTTTTTTGCGTCATCAACCGAAAGTGCCGGGTGCGGTGACATTGGAATTGCACCCCATACTCCTGATCCGCCTTCAACTACTTTTTTAGCAAGGGTATTTTTATTTTCATCATTAGAAGGGTATTTTTTGGCGATCTGCTTGAAACCAGGGCCAACAAGTTTACCATCTACTTTATGACAGGCAGCGCAGTCCGACTTAGCCATTAGTGCTTTTCCGGCTGCAATATCAGCTGCTGGTGCACCGGCTGCTGCAACAGTTTTTTTTGCTGCCGCAGCAGGCTTTTTAGTTTGTGCAAATCCTTGTGATGCACATGTAGAAACAATGGCAAAGACGATTGCCGGAATAATTAAGGTCCTGTTCATTAGGTGTGTTATTAATTAGTAATGTGAAATTATTTACAAAGCTTAAAAAAACATTAAAAAATGATTAATCGCAAGGATTAAGGGTAAGAAATTGTTATTTATATATATTATTAAGAATTAAGCACATCATTAAACCTTTTATCAAAATCTGCATTGTAGAGCAGTCTGTATTCTTTGCCAAAATTTTCATAAGCAGTCTTTGCCTGAGTATGCTTCCCGAGATGTGCGAGCGCTCTGCATTTCATGGTCATAGCCTCTTCATTTACAGAATCAAAATAAAATATATAATTAGCCAGTTCTATTAAAAGTTCAGCATCCCCATGAATCGTAACTGAATGCGCAAAATGAAGATAAGTATCAATAATTTCATTGGAAATTTCAGCTTTAAACGAATCCATCCACTCATAATTCACATTCGGCAGAAAAGATCCCCTCTTCGTAATCTCCGCCAGGTCAAGTATATCCTGTTTATTCAGTTTTTTCTTGTTTTTGATGATAGATACATACTTTTTATAATCTATATAGGTACTCCGGGCGTCGAAATTAAGTTTCCAGTAACCCGTATCTTTTGAAATCGTGCAGCCATCCAGGTTATCTATGATATTCTTTAGCTTAACGATACTTACAGATCTGTTATTGCGCGCACTCTCTTCCGTTTTATCAAACCAAAGCAATTCTTTCAGTTTTTCTGAGCTGATGCCGCGCTCCCATCGGATACTGTACACCAGCATAACCAGGAACAGCTCTTTGATCAGAGGAGTAAACTGCCTGGTAATCTCCGTTCCCTGTTTATCAAATACCTGGAGATCACCAAAGAGGAAAATGGCATTACTATTCTCCTGAATGCCATTTACGCGATCCGGATCCATAACCGGGTGCTCCGTAACCGGCCGGATATTTTCTGATTCTAGGAACGGCGTTTTTCCGGATGGCTGTTTTTTACGCGACCAGATAATCGCAGAGACGCCGGCACCCGCCAGCAGCAGCAATCCCCCCATCCAGTACCACAGCATGGAGGCAGAAGCATGAACCGGGCTTTCCAGCACACCTTCCTTATCTATCGGAGGCGCATTCAGGGTATAGACGCTCACCCTTGTACGGTTATTATCTTCCCAGTATAAAGTAACCGCTATAAAGCGTTTGCTTTCCCTGCAATAAAAAAGATCAGCATAAGACCGGACATCATGAAATAAATAAGGGATCGGACTCCCGCTCAGCTTAAACCCAGGGCTGACAAGAGAACCTTCGATCAGCTGAAGACTGGACTGGTACTTATTTTTAGGAAATTTTAACGCATAATAGGTCTTCCCCGTTTCATTAATGATCATGGAATTTGCAAAGACAAAATCTTCCCCTTTGACCTTCAACTCATAGATCTTTTTAATTGTCTTTTTTTCTGCATCAAAATAGAGAAAATCATACAGGTTTCTGGGGTTAAGCATCTGCTGACCACTAGAGCTTCCGTATCCCCCAAGTATATAAGCTCCTTTATCACTGCTCCCTAATGCGGCCATATATCTTGGCGTAAACGCATCTCCGGTTGTTTTGACATCCTTCCAGGTCCCGGAAGGAAAATGATACCGCTTCAGCTGATTCTTATAGATAAAATGACCGTAACCACCAATGATGTAAAGTGAAGAATCAGCAGCGGAATAAAACTTATTGCAAAGCCAGAAATCAGTGATATTGGTATTCGGGTAATTCTGGTTCCATCTGTTCGTTTCAGCATCATAAGTACTGACCATCTGCCTGTCAATATAAAAGTTGATCAGCCTTCCCTTATCGTCAACCAGCGACTGGTTTCCTCTGCGCAGATTCATTTTACCGGATGCATATTCCCTGGAAAGACTAACTGCAGTTTTTACATTATAACTGATGAGCGAATCGTCCGCTATGATATTTAAGATTTCATTCTTAGCGTCAAAGGCAATACTGGCCGGACCGTCAACAACCGTATGGAGCACTGGCTGCCAGTCGTAGTGCAGTTTTTTTATCCAAAGAGGTTTTAATACCAGTCCGTTCTTACCCGTTATTTCCTCATGCACTACTGAGCCCTCATATTCATTCAGCGGCCAGAAATACTTTTCTGCAGTCCCCTCCCTAATACTGACATTGCGGATCTTCATTGGCGGAACATCAGTAGTCTTATAATCCAGGTATTCATTAGCACCAAACAGGATCTTGAAGCAGCTGTTTTTTTTCAGCCCCATTGCAGTCTGGTATACCCTGCCGCCGCTGGTGATCCTGAGCAGCTTTTTATCATAATCAAAACTAAGTTTAAGGGCATTCCATTTGCTGAAGATCGCAGACTCAGGGATATCAAAAGCTATATTTGAAAAATGTCCTCCGATGACCACCTTAAAACGGCTGTTTTCTTTCGCGTTTTTATCATAGATCAGATCTATGTTTTCATTGTTGTCAGCTACAAGTCTTAATACATAACCATAGTAGTCCTTGTGCGCCGTAAAAAGGGTTAAATCGAAAGCAATCTCAAAATTGTTTTTGAAGCACAGCGTCTCACCCGGACTCAGATCCAGGCCCGTTCTCTGGTCCTGTACCACTTCATGACTATAGAAGCCCAGGCCGTAGGACTGAGCATAACTGCGTTGAAGCGGCAGTATGAAAAGAAGAAGTAAAATGAGCAGTGGTGATCCGGTTTTCATAATCAACATGCTAATATAAATATATATCTGCATTGATCAGGAATAAAAAGGCCCGTTATCTGGAAGACCAGATAACGGGCGATAACAGGGCAGGGCATTAGATCTGATAAGACCCTATTTTACACCCCATTTTTTATTAGGCAGTGGTCCCATTTCAAGCTCCAGCTTACCGCCATTGACCAGCTGATCATGGGTAAACCATGGCGTATCTATCACTTTACCATTGAATTTGGCACTTTGTATGTACTTGTTTTGCACAGAACATTTGTTCGCAACCATCTGAAATTGTTTTCCGTTTGGAAGATCAATTGTAACATTTTCAAATACAGGACTTCCTATGGTATAAACAGGGGTACCAGGTGTTACCGGATAGAAGCCCATGGATGAAAATACCACAAAAGCAGACATCCCGCCACCATCTTCATCTCCCGGAATACCAAATACATTATCCTTATACCAGGTATCCAGCAGGAAGCGGATTCTCTTCTGGGTTTTCCATGGTGAATTACTGAAATTATACAGATAAGGGATATGGAAACTAGGCTCATTTCCCATAGAGAACTGACCTACAATACCTGTAAAATCAGGAAATTTAGCCCAAAGTTCATACTTGCTTCTGCCCAGTGGTTCACGGTACAACTGATCCAGTTTGTTTTCAAAATTGTTGACGCCGCCAAAAAGACCGATCAGTCCTTTCACATCATGCTGTACCTGCCATAAATAGGTCCAGCCATTATTTTCATCATAGAAATCCCTGCCGCCCATACCACCGTCAAACTTAGGATCGATCTTGACCCAGTTGCCATCCTTATCCTTAGGCAGGAACATCTGGGTATTGCTGTCCCATAAATTTTTATAGTTATTGCTTCTGGCATTAAACTTAGTATAATCCTGGGTTTTGTTCAGTTCCTGAGCAAACTGTCCAAGCGCCCAGTCATCATAACTGTGACCCAGTGTGATCGCTACCGCCTGACGCTTTTCAAAGCTGTGAACCGTCTTATTGGTCTCCTGCTCTCCAATTTTCAGTGCAGGGAAATAACCTTTTTCATAATAGAAATCCTCAAGATCTGTTTTAGGACCATTTTTCCATGGCAGCATAGTAGCCTGTGTCGCATTTTTCAGCATACCCTCGTAAGCCACATTCACATCATAATTCCGGATGCCCTTGCGGTATCCGTCAAGGAAAGTAATGGTCGAGTGAAAACCATTCATACAAGGATTATCACCATACAATAACGGAAAGGTTGGCACCCAGCCGCTTTGCTGATACATCAACACATAGGAGTTCAGCATATCACCTTCCTGTGCAGGATCAAGGATCGTTCTTAAAGGATGCTGTGCCAGATACGTATCCCATACCCAATCGTCCACATAAAAAGGACGGGTAGTTTTGTGAACCTGCTTATCATAACCGCTATAATACTGTCCATCCTCAGTGATGTCCACCATTCTTTCATAACAGCGGTACAGTGCCGTATAAAAGCTGCGTTTCTGAGCTTCAGTCCCGCCAATGGTCTTGATCTGGTTGATCACTTTTGACCAGGCCGCCTCACCAAGTTTAACCTGCTGATCGAAAGAGACCGTCTTCAGTTCATTATTAAAATTTTTCTTAGCCTGTTCCGCGCTGATGAATGACAGCGCATATTTCAGTTCCAGGGTTTTTACAGCTTTACTGTCGAAAGTAAGCACCAGTTTGCTGCCATCCTTCGCAGCAGTAGCATCGGCATTTAAAGTGCCGTACATGTACACTTTTACGCCATCCCAAATCTCCATTCCGGTGATTTCCTTAGGAGAGACCAGCTGCAGTTCCGCTTCCCTGTTATACTTATCAAAGATCAGGGCCTTCGGACTGTTCTGCGGGAAATCAAACTTAAAGATCCCGGCCTTCTTACCAGGTGTAAACTCTACTTTAATGTCCTGATCCACCAGGTAGGTGGAATAATACCAGGGCCTGTTGATTTCCAGATCATGATCATAAGTCAGGCGTTTATTGTCTTGTGCAGTCAGTACCGGTTTCACAGAAAACACCTGCCCGTTCCGGTGAGAAACCACGGTCAGCGGGAAATTGGAAATCTGATCATCCATGTAATCAGCCCTTTGCGGGGTCATCCTGATCACCTGGTTTGGCAATTGAATGGTTGGTCTTGTCGGCTCCAGAATGGCCCCCACATTACCGATTCTCGGGTCTACGTATTTCAGGTTTCCCTCACCGTAATTTTGCTGCTGCGCCTGCGCGAACAGAAACGGTATACAAGCCATTGCAATCGTTAAAATGGTTGTTTTAGGTTTAAAAAGATTGGTCATATGTAAAAGTAATAATTTCTATTTACGCTCCGGCATTTTTATACTCAGGGGTTTTTCATTGCGAAGCATTTTTGCGGCCTCACCGGTAAGCCACAGATAATGATCTGAAGGTTTACCATCATTATTGACAAAAGAAGTCACTTTGCTCACCGGAGGATTGTCTGTTACCTTAAAGATCGCTGTTGCTTCATTGACTTCGTCAAACATGGCGACATACAGCATAGAAGCACCCGCATTGATCACCGTGGCAATCTGCTGCCAGTAGAACCTTCCGCCCTGTCTCGGTATAGAGCCAACAGGCTTCACATCATCAGGAAATTCATATTTACTCAGGTTGTGCCAGCTAAATCCGGGATACACACAAGGTACATAGTCCACCTTATTATCGCGGCACCATTTGATGTCATCTATGGTATTATCCCGCAAACGATCCATATCATTGTGCAGGAGCGGAGAATAACGCTGAACAGCCCATGGCAGCACAATATCACTCTTTTTGATCAGCTCATGCAGGTAGGGATCATTTACACAATCAGCATTCAGCGTACGCCAGGCCATAGGCACCCCAAGCATTACCGAACACCCTCCATATACAGGATCATTTTTAAGGAAATCTATGAACTTATCCAGACCTATATTGCGCATGTTATAAGGTCTGTCCGGAAAACCAATTCCCCAGATGGTCACCAATGGCTTGCCATTGTGATGGATATACGTTTTTTTTCCGGCCTGATTGGTTACCTTTAACTGATCCACCAGGTATTTCCAGTCTTCGATCAGCGCAGAACAGTCTTCATTTGAAGCACCCAGTCCGGAGAGGTCATACATAATACCAATGGCCCGGTCATTCTTTGAGGCAGCCTCAAATGCATTTTTAAGAATAGCTTCTGATTCCACATCGCGGTTCTTCGCATTATTGAAAAATCTTTGCATAAACACCCCGTCCAGACCATAGTCTTTCATCCATTTAAAATGCAGATCTACCGTACTCTTATCGTGCGAACTGAAGAATTTTGCCGTCTCACCACTGGCCAGTTTATAGGGTGTATTATAGGTTTTTTCATATTCACTTACATCAGGCCACATGTCTATGCCATTGCGGCTTTCGGTGCCATATGACCATCGTTTAGATTTGGTGCCATCGCCTTCTGCCCTGAACCAGCCCTGGTAACCCGCCATTACCAGGCCTTTATAGGATGGATAAGAAGTTTGTTTGCTGTGTTTGGACTGGGCACTGCTGCACAGCGTGGCCAGCAGCACAAATAGCAGGGAAAAGCCTGAAAGTTTATTGATTAATTTCATACAAGAATTTATGGTTTTAGTTTGATGGTTAAAGGAGTACTTACCCCTTTCAATAAATGAAGTTTACGTGATGCCACAACTGCTTTTCTCTGGATGAGGGTGATGTCCTGCTTAATATCTGATTTAAGTACGCATTCCACAACACCCTTTTCCAGGTCCCATTTTAGTTTTTCAATGGTTACCCGGTTTCTCCCTTTTACTCCTGAGATTTCACCCCGCAGCAAGTGCGAAGGCAGGGCGGGCAGCAATTCGATCAGGCCCGGTTCCGATGCAACAAGCATCTCCATCATAATCGTGGGTACCGTATTGCAAACATCCGTACAGAACACCCCGTGTCCGTTATAATGAGAAGTACACAGGTTGTTGTAATAAAAATCTTCCCTGAAGAACCTGTTCAACTTGGCATCCACCGACTCCGCATTTCTCAGACCTGCGGCAATCAGCGCGGCGTGCAGCAGTCCGTGCCCGGCGTTCTCATAATTGTGTTCATCTTTTTTTGCTAAGGTTACTTTAGCCGCATCGTACAGCTTAAGATCATGTGCAGGGCTGATCTCCTGGTAAGGCCATACATTGAGCAAATGACTGGAATGTCTGTGTCCATAGCTATCTTTCAAACCCGGCCAGGACCATTCCTGCATGGCTCCATCTTCATTGATCAGATATGGAGGCAGCTTATCCAGGATCTTTTGCCATTTTTCCATCCCCTTACCCGCTCCCTGCTCCAAACCAAGTGTTTTGCAGACTTGTATCAGTGCGGTTAGCGCAAACTTAGCTCCGGAGATATCAAAATTTGAATTGTTCAGCAGGGAAACCTTAAGGTTGGCAGGCTGGTTTTCAGGAGAGACGGAACCGGCAAAGATGTACTTACCGTTCTTGTCCGTATGCGTCAGAAAATCCTCATAGAATTCACCCATATCTTTCAGCAGCGGGTACAAGCGGTTTTTCAGAAAAACCTGATCACCGGTCACCAGGTAATGTTCCCAAAACGGGTACAAAAGCCATGGCTCCTCCCCTGTAGCGTAATGATACGGATAAAACGTATTGATATTGGCCATCAGACCAGAAGACGCTCCGGGTGTATTCCCCGCCGCCACCATACCTCTGGTACCCAGCAAATCCCGGGCATTGGTCTGAAAATCCTTTCGCCAGACTTCATTGAGTTTAAAATAGCCCTCCATCGCTTCCGGCATATTGCCGATGTTGCCACCGCCGACCTGCAGGTTTAAATTGGCATCGAGGTGATAATAACCACCCCAGCCCGCATTACAGTCACCTGTCCAGATCCCAAGCAGATCCGGAGGACTCTGGTCACTGCTCGAAGAAAGGTAATAATAGCGTCCTGCATCAAATATTCTTTCCCAAAGGGCATGAATCGGTTCCTTCGAGCTCTTTTGCGCTGCCAGCAGTGCATCATTTGTTTTCAGACGATCCGCCGGGTTGCCGTTTAAATCCAGCCGGACCCTGTCGTAGATCTTTTGATGGGTATTGACCTGTCCTTTTAAAAGCGCAGCATAGTTTACGGGAACTTTATCCAGCTCCTTTTTGAGCAATTGCTTTTCCCACTGGCTTTCGCAATCACTATAGTATTTTTCGGTACGGGAGATCATGATCACCGATGCCGCGCCTTCGATGTGCATTACACCATCCTTTATCGTCTTTGTGCCCCCGTTTGCGATGACTTTCACTACGCCTTCATATCCTGCACCACTGGTGTTGGGCGGATATTTAGCCCTGAAGTTCATAAAATCCCCTGAACCCGTGCCGGAAAACTTCATATCCTTCGGAAAATTCATACCCGTATCAACCGCCAGTTCAATAGCGCAGCTGATCTTTCCTTTATCGGGTGCGGTCAGGTATTGCACGACCACATTGTCATGCCTGGAAACAAAGGATTTTCTTTCCCAGGAGCCCCGGTTATCCGTCCATCTGACAATGATCTCTCCCGTTCTGAAATCACAGGTGCGGGAATAATCCCGGATCGCTCCGTTTTCAGGAATAGAAATCAGCATTTTAAATCCGGGGTGCCGGTTGCCTTCACCACCGCCCTTATAATTGGAAGTCTCTACCGCAAGTTTATTGGCAGCTTCAAAATTACCTTCCGCACAATAATCCCTGATCTGCTTCAGATCAGCGGCACTTACCTTCGCAAAAGAGCGGTCGTTACTCTTGGCCAGATTAAAATTACGGTCATTGAAGATGACAGTTTCCTGGAGCGGATTCCCAAAAACCATGATCCCCATCTTTCCGTTTCCGGACAGATACGCATTGGCCCAGTCTTTAAAAAGAACCGGATAACTATTGGAAACCCCTGCTCTTTGCAAACTGTGCTGCGCATGGGCAAAAGAAAATAAGGTGATTAAAATAAGGGACAGGAAGCAGCATTTCTTCATACCGTATAAATCCATTTGGTTTTGTGTGGCTATAAAGTACCGTGAAAATGCTTAACAAAACATTAATTATTCATTAAGCACCCTTAAAAATACCCTTAAAACCAAAAAAGGTTCCGGTAAATCACCGGAACCTTTTCTTTAGTGCAATAAAAACCACTATTTACTTTTGACTGCTGCCTTTGTCTTAGGAGCCACTTTTTCAGGCGTACTGTCTTTTCTGATGTCCAGTTCGCTGATCAGATTTTTGGCACCACCAAGCACATCAATACACCACAATACGTACCGCACATCCACACATATGGTACGTTTAAACTCTTTGTCAAAGGCGATATCTCCGCTCATGGCCTCCCAGTTGCCGTCAAATGCCAGACCGATGAGTTCCCCGTCGCCATTGATCACAGGCGAACCCGAATTACCGCCGGTAATGTCATTATTGGTGATAAAGCCAACAGTCAATGTACCGTTGTTGCCATATTGCCCGAAATTCTTTTTCTTATAATTCTCGATCAGGTTGGCCGGCAGGTCAAACTCATCGTCACCCGGAATATATTTCTGCATCACCCCGTCAATGGTAGTCGTAGTTCTGTACACAATACCATCCTTCGGAGAATAATCCTGTACATTGCCATAACTCAGCCTCATCGTAGAATTGGCATCCGGATACATCGTCTTCCCTGCGTTCTTTTCCAGGATCGCCTTTAAGTAAAGATGGTCAAGCTCTGCCTTTTTATTCTCAAAATCAGCTACCACAGACCCAAAATTGGTTTTTATATAATCCGCAGGATACAGATTTACCGCATATTGATAACCCGGATCGTTCTTAAGGTCATCCAGAGATGGCTTTGAAGCCAAAAAAGCCTTTAGTTTATCAGGTCTGATCAGCTTGCTGTTTTCCCATAAGTAGCTGGTGTATTTCTGAAAAGTTCCCTCAGGATTACCGGTCCAGTATTTCTCCGCAATTTCCGCATAAAACTTAGGCTGTGACTTCACCGGAACATCGGTATAAAAAGCCGTAAGGATCTGCGCAAAGATCTTTTTATCAGCCGTTTCATTATAAGTCTGCTCATAAGTACCTGCTGCCTGATCAATACTGTTTTTTACCTGAGCAGCAAAAGCATCATCCCCTTTCTTTTGCGCTACCGCAGCCCATGAACGGCCTATGGTGATCGCATTAGAAACCCATGCCGAAGCCAGGAACCCTTCATTAATATAAGTACGCTGCACTGCAATCGGATCAAGGCTCTTATAGATCTGGTCATATTGCTCCATCAAACCTGCAAATTCTGTTTTCTGAGCAGCCCATTCCGTAAACGACTTCTCTTCAGTTCTTTTGTTGTCAGAGATCTTCAGGCGTTTCAGCTGTTCAGTTTGTCCGATATAATATTTCCAGTAATTCGCGATGTTCGCATATTTTGAAGACAGTTTCAGGCGGGTATCCACACTTTTGTCCATCTCCGTTTTCCAGGCCTTCAGGCGGATATCCCTCAGCTTTACGATGGTCGGATTTACTTTATTAACCGCAAGATCTACTCCATAAGAAGTCAGGTACCGGTCCGTACGTCCCGGATAACCATATACAATAGAGAAATCTCCGTTTTTCACTCCTTTAATAGAGACCGGAAGAAATTTCTTTGGCTTGTAAGGCACATTCTCCACCGAATATGCCGCAGGTTTATTGTCTTTGGCCGAATATACCCTGAACACAGAGAAGTCACCCGTCTGACGCGGCCATTCCCAATTATCCGTGTCACCACCAAATTTACCTATGTTCTGCGGAGGCGCACCCACCAGCCGCACATCATCAAAACGCTCATACACAAAAAGAATGAACTGATTGGATTTATAGAAATCCTTTACATTGGCTTCCATAGTTGGTCCTGTAGCCGCTGCCTTTGAAATGGCATTGAATACCTCCAGCATTTTGGAAGCCTTTTCTTCACCCTGCAGGCCTTTGGTGGCTTCATTAACCTTTGCAGTTACATCTTCCATTCTTTGAAGAAAGCGCACGAACAATCCATTGATCGGTTTTTCTTCTCCGTAGTTCTTTGCGTAAAACCCATTGTCAAGAATGTTGTTCTGGGCAGTCGAATTGGAAGCGATGGCATCATAACCGCAATGGTGATTGGTAAAGATCAGTCCTTTATCAGACACGATCTCTCCGGTACAAAATCCGCCAAAATGAACAATGGCATCCTTTAAACTTGAACCGTTTGCATTATAAAGGTCCTGAGCGCTAAGCTTAAACCCCTGTTTTTTCATTTGCTCATAGTTTTTACCTATCAGCATGGGAATCCACATCCCTTCATCCGCTTTAGCTGTATTGGCAATAGAAAATACCATTGCACACAGCAGCAGATAAATCGTCTTTTTCATGTATCAAATAATTAGTTAGTTTATCCCGCTAAGTTAAGGAATAAAAATGTAACCTTCCGAATACGTTACCGCTGTTCCGCTGATCAAAACCCTGTCATTCAGATCTGCGCAATCCAGTTTACCAACCCTTTCTGAAAGCTGCAAGGCACTCAGTTCTTTCTTTCCCAGCTGTTCAGACCAGTAAGGGATCAGTGAACAATGGGCAGAACCGGTAACCGGGTCCTCAAAAATTGACGCCTGGGGAACAAAAAACCGGGAAACAAAATCAACATCATTGCCTTTGGCCGTCACAATGATCCCACCCGGAGCAACACTGATCTGATTTAGCTTTTCCCGGTCCGGTACCAGGTCAAGAATCTGCTGCTCATTTTCATAGACCAGAAAATAATCTCTGGACTTCAGTACGATCGATGGCTGGATATTCAGTGCATCCGCGATGATCTGCGGCAACTCTGCTTCAACAGGTTTTCTTGATGGAAAATTCAGGGTATACGTATCCTTACTGACCGTCACCTCCAGCATTCCGCTTCTGGAATTGAACCGGATCACCTCTTCAGCAAAACCTAATGCAGTTTTCAGCACATGTGCAGCTGCCAGTGTAGCATGTCCGCACAGATCCATTTCATACTCAGGAGTAAACCACCTCAGGTGATAATCATTTCCTTCCGGAATAAAATACGCCGTTTCAGGCACGGCATTTTCCTGTGCGATCTTCAACAACAGCTCATCCGGAAGCCAGTTTTGAAGCACAACAACACAAGCGGGGTTTCCGCCAAACAGCTCGTCGGTAAACGCATCGATCTGGTAACAGGGTATTTTTTTCATCCTTCTATAATTTGATTTTTATCTCTAAAGTTTAATTTCAAACAAACTAAAAGTCCCGTTTTTATAATGCTCAGGCAAATCACCCCCGGGCTGTATAGCCGTAATGCCTTTATAAGTAAAACCGCAGCTCTGGTAATAGTTGTTTAACCTTTCATTGCCACTGCCCGTATCCATTCTGATAAAAGCCCTTCCCTGCTCCGAAGCATGCTTTTTGGCCCATTCCACGATATGTTTTACATGAGACCTGCCCCTGTAAGCCGGATTGGTAGCGATGCGATGGATATAAATCGCAGGATCAGCATCCGCTTCCCCCCAGATCAGCGGATCATTGTAAGTAATCACAAATACACAGGCGATATCAGTATCTTCCATGATCTTGTACTGTCTTCCTTCTGCTATTTCCTGTTCCACCAGCGCTCTTTCAAAGCCCTTCCAGTTGATGATGCCTACTTCCTTTTGATATTTGGTAGCCTCATCATATAAGTTAAAAAGTCCGTCTATGTCCTCAGGTCTGCTGTTCAGAATCTCCATATTTCTCTTTATTTTATGTACACCACAAATTTCAGCAAAACAAACCAACCAATACAGATACAATTTTATTATTTTTGACCAATACAGATGAAACATTCCCTATGGAAGAACAACCCGCCTATTTATACCTGCAGATCGCTGCGCGAATAGAAAAACAAATCCAGGACGAAGTACTCAGGGCCGGCGATAAGCTTCCTTCCGTAAGAACCATGTGCAGGGAACTCGGGCACAACATGAGTACCATTACACAGGCCTACTATGAGCTCGAAAGCAGATCGCTGATAGAAACCAGGCCAAGATCCGGATATTATGTCTGCCTGACACCCGGCAGACGTCTTGCCATTCCATCCAGCAGCAGCCCCTCCTCCAAAGACGCAAAAGGCAACCCGGATGACCTCATCAGTAAGGTTCACCAGGACAGCACCAATCCTGATATCACGCTTTTATCGCTGGGCGTTCCGGATACCAGTCTGCTGCCTGTAGCCAAACTCAATAAAGCCATGGTCCACGCCATGCGCTCCCTGCCCGGCAGCGGCACCTCCTATGACCAGGTACAGGGCAATGAAAAACTGAGAAAGGAAATTGCAAAATGGTCAATTACCTGGGGCGGGAACCTGAACGAAAAGGACCTCGTCACCACATCAGGCTGTATGAATGCAGTAGCCTATTGCCTGCTCACGCTGACCCAGCGGGGCGATACCATTGCCATAGAAAGCCCGGCATACTTTGGCATCTTACAACTGGCAAAAGGAATGGGCCTTAAAGTACTGGAAATGCCCACCAATGCCAGCACAGGAATAGAAATTGAGGCCTTAAAAAAAGCATTGTCCAAAGACAAGATCAAGGTCTGTATACTGGTCAGCAATTTCAATAACCCCTGTGGTTCCTCCATGCCCACCGAACATAAAAAAGAAGTAGTCAGACTTTTGGAGCATTACCAGGTCCCGCTTATAGAAGACGACATCTATGGCGACCTTTACTTTGGCACCAGCAGACCCTCTACCTGTAAATCCTTTGACGAAAGCGGAATCGTACTTTACTGCAATTCCATATCCAAAACACTTGCTCCCGGATACCGTGTGGGCTGGGTGGCTCCCGGAAAATACAAAGATCAGCTGATCAGGCTGAAACTGAATCATTCCATTTCTTCCACCACCATCACCTCAGAAGTGGTAGCAGATTTCCTGAAAAACGGGCGGTATGAAAACCACCTCAGAAAGATGCGCCAGACCCTGTACAGCAACAGCATCAAATACATCAGTGCCATTGCCCGTTATTTTCCCGAAGGCACAAAAGTAACCCAACCTCAGGGCGGTTATTTTTTATGGATCGAACTGGAGAAAAGTATAGACACCACATTGCTTTACGATCAGGCCATTAAATACAACATCAGCATTGCTCCCGGCAGGATGTTTACCCTGCAGGAACAGTTTGACAATTGTCTGCGCCTTAGTTTTGGGCTGCCATGGACCGGCGATCTGGAGAAAAAGATCAAATTGCTGGGGACACTTGCCCTTCAAGCCAGGCTTTAAAACCCGGCACCCGTTCCCTGCTGATGATGGCGTCAATGCTGATCGGAGGCTGCAGCTGAACAATGAACCTGCTGTTATAATAAGTAGTAATCTTTTTAATGGCATCAATGTGAATGATCAGTTTGCGGTTGATCCTGAAAAAAAGACGTTTATCCAGCAAGCGCTCTATCTGGTCCAGGGAATAATCAAGAGGAATTTGCTGATCCGCAGCCGTAGTGGCCCAGGTAAAACCATCCGAAAAATGAATGTGCGCAATATCCTTAGCCTTTACATAAACCAGTTGATTATTGATCTTTCCCAGAAAGCGGGTATGCTCACGCATGAAGAACTCTTCCGCAATCCTGGATAAATTATATCCCGGATCAGCAGGAAGCTTGAAATATTCATATTTTTCCAATGCCCTTTTTAAATCCTGAACATCAATCGGTTTCAGCAGATAATCCACACTATACACCTTAAAAGCCTGCAGGGCAAAGCTATCATAAGCCGTAGTAAAAATGATAGGGGTCTGAATTTCTACCTGATCAAAAAGCTCAAAGCAATTGCCGTCAGACAGCTGAATGTCCATAAAGATCAGATCTGCCTTTATTTTCTTCTGGGCAAACCACTTCAGACCTTCTTCCACAGACGCTATAATACCCAGGACCTCCACCACTGGCAAACACTTTTGAACGAGTTGAATCAGGCGCTCTGCATTGTGTCTTTCGTCTTCAAATATGATGATCTTCATAACTACTGATGATTGGAACTTTGACTATAAATTTATCATTTGTTTCCATGATTTCAATTCGCTTGTCGCTGGTCAGTTCATACCTTTTGGTGATGTTATCTAACCCTACACCGATCGAATTTTGTAAACCAAATCTTTTTCTAAGGTCATTACTTACCACCAGGCATCCCTCCTGCTCTTTAATGCTGATCCGCAGCGGATCGTTAGCTGAAAACCGGTTGTGCTTCACCGCATTCTCCACCAGCATCTGCAAAGTAGCCGGAGGAACCATTCCTTTAAGCTGAACCTCCTCACTGATCTCTATATCAAACTCAATACTGCTCTCGTGCCTGATGCGGATTAAGAAAGCATAAGATTCCAGGAATTCCAGCTCTGTTTTGATGGTCACCAGATTTTCAAACTTTTTATCCAGTATATACCTGTAGCTCTTTGCGAGCTGGGTGATGTATTCTGCGGAGAGATCAGCACTTTTATAGACCAGGTTGGTCAGCACGCTCAACGAATTGAAAAAGAAATGAGGATCTATCTGACTTTTTAACACATCATATTTAGCCTGAATATTCTCCCGCATCAGGCGCTCCGCATTCAGCTGAGATTCTTTCCAGCTTTTGTAATAATACACCACCCCGTTATAAGCCAGCAGCAACAGATAAAAAATATAAATACCCACAAGGAGGTCGTAACTAAAAGAAGAAAAGCTTTTCCAGGCTTCATAATTCTTGAAGAGCAGGATATCAAACACCGCATAACAGAAGCCAAAGCCCCAGGAAGCGAGCAATCCATAAAGCACCAAACTGACGCACATCGCCAAAAGCTTATAAGACAGATTCTTATTGAATGCTTTGTTTCCGATCATTTTAGATAAAACAATCGCACCCTCCCAGACCAATAATCCGTAGAGCACATACATCAGGCTAAATGCCTGTCCCCGGAAAAGAAAAGAACCCAGGTTATGCGGAAAAGTCAGGTCAAATGATTTAAAAATCACACTGAACAGGTATAAAACAACTACCCTTCCTCCGTATTGAAACAGTTTACTCTGGAAGATCTGTTCCATCTTTGTGGTATTCATTCTCATCAGCAATATCATAGCGGCGATCAGCATAATCCGGAAGCTTTAACAATAATTATTCTCTCTGAACCATTTAAGCGCATTACCTATCGCTTTTTCCGCAGACATATATACCATCCCCAGCTCCCGTTCAGATTTTTTGCCCGAATAGTAATTGTGCAGGCACAACATATACGCCGATGAATAATTGAGCTTATTTGCCGAATTGCTGACCATACCCAGCAAGGTACCCATTATTCCAAATATTTTCAGCAGCCATCCCGGAATACGGATCAGTACCGGCTTCTGACCAGAAACCTTATTCAGCAACGCAAAAAAGTCCTTGTAGCTCAGGTTTTCTCCGGCCAGCAGATAACACTCCCCAACTTTACCATATTCCAGCGCACTTGCAATTCCGGCAGTAACATTTTGAACCGATACAAAATTCTTACCCCCCGGAGGATAAAAGACCAGTTTCTTATTCATCCCGTGCAAAATGAGCTTACCGGAACTGGGTTTTGAATCATACGCTCCGATCATGAACGTCGGATTGAGAATGACTGCCGGCAGCCCCCTGCGTTCTGCCTGCTCCAGCACATATTGCTGCGCGATGTATTTACTGCTGATGTAGCCGGAATTGATATGGGTCAGCGTAAAAGAACTCAGCTCAGTAGCCGGTTTGTATTGATCTCCGGGACCAATAGTATTAGCCGTACTGATATGGATTAATTTTTTCACTCCATGCCGCAAACAGGCTTCAACCACGTTTACTGTACCTCTATAATTGACCTGCTGATACTGCTCCGCACTGATGCCCCACTGCTCCGTCACCGAAGCCGTATGTACCACATAATCACAACCTTCTACCGCTTTCATCACATCAGCCGGATGACTAATGTCTCCGTAATAAATTTCGCAGGGAATGTCATCAATAACATCGGTAGCGGCAGAGGAACGCATCATCAGCTTCACCTCATAGCCCCTTCTGAAAAGCTCCCTCGCTGTATTTGAACCTAAAAACCCATTACCGCCTGTAATGAGGACTTTTTTGCCTGTCTCTGTCATTATTTTATGGCGATTTCCTTTCTTACCGCCCTCGATACGAGCCTTAGTTTTGTTTCGACAGGAAGAATCCCCATCAAAAAATGATTGATCCGGTTTAACAGACCCGGAATGATCACTGCTTTTTTGGCCAGCGTTTTTCTTAGTGCAATCCGCACGATTTCTGAGGTAGGTAACAATCCCATCCGTCCTTTCATACCCTGACTCACAATCCTTGCCGAAACACCGGAATTCGTCATGATCGGTCCGGGATAAACCACACTTACTGAAAGACCTGTATCAAACATTTCCTCTCTCAGACCCAATGAAAAGGAAGATATAAAAGCTTTGGAAGCCGGATAGACCGTTTTGTAGGCAATAGGCGTAAAAGCAGCCATGCTCGAAATGTTAAGGATATAGCTTTCCCGCTGCTTCAGTAAATGCGGCAGGAGCGTTTGTGTGATCAGCACCAGGCTCCTGATGTTGACCTGTAAGATCCTGTCTGCCGCCTCAAAGGAGCTATCAGTAATCGCTGCTGTGCCCCCTATTCCGGCATTATTGATCAGAAAATTCAGGCTATAGTGTTCACTGATAAAGATCATCCTTTCCCTGAGCAGGATCCCGTCTGTCATGTCAAATTCAAACACACAAACATCTACCTCGTACTCCAGCATCAGTTGTTCTGCAAGAGAACTTGTATTGCTGTTGGGCAGGGCAATCATAATGATGTTCATCCCCATAGCGGCACACTGATTGCAAAACTCTTTTCCCAGCCCGGAACTTGCTCCGGTGATGAGGGTGTACTGCTTATCTTTCATAAAAATAGCTCTTTGGAAGAAAATGGGTAGAACTGCAGGAAAAACAGGCAATGAACTGCCTGATGCTCCTGAAATTAAATAACTCCTTAATTTGCCTGAGAATTTCAGCCGGAGCTTCCTGCTCTGCCAGGACAACAGCCTGCGAGGTAAAAGATTCCAGCAGCAATATATTTACCTCATCCGAACCCTCCATCACTGCATATTCAGATAAAGCCCTTAATATACTACTGACCATCAGTATTTCTACCCAATGCACCGTAAGCCCGTCATTCCTGATATAGGCCAGTTCGATCTTTTCTAAAAATCTGACCAGAAGATTGGAAACATGCGTATCCTGAAGCTCATAGTCTGCTACAACAAGCATAATTTTACGTACTGTCTCATGAAGCTCCTTCAAATCTGAAACGTCTCCCTGTATGCTTAATACTGTCCTGTGGGTATAAAGTTTTGCTGTTAACATCTTGTAGCTCTTATGCCTGCAAAACTGTACATATCCAACAAGAACCAGGAAGAATAAATGATGAAGCGTAGTTATTTCAGCATGAGCTGTTCAGATTTATTGCTGACTATTTTTTACTGCCCAGCCAAAGCAGGCTGTTCAAGATAAGCTTGTTCTGGATTTCATTCTCAAAAGAAAGAGACAATTCTTTATCGTGAGGAGCATGTTCGTAGTCCATATCATTGTGCCCCATGTTGACATAGACCATTCTGTACTTTCTGTTTGACCATACTACCGGATAATAGCCTTCCGTCCAGATCTCATAAGTCTTTGGCCCTGTACCCAATGGAAAACTACTGCTGTCTATAGCCAATAAAATATCGATGTCCGGATTTTTGCGAAGGTCACTGGACCACCTGTACCATTCGTTTGGTGCTGATTTGAAAGTAGCGGGAAGTCCTTTTGTAACCGGATGCACGGTTTTCTCCACCCTCAATACAGCTGAAGTTGGCCGCCAGGTATTGCTGCCGTATTGTCCTGAGCCCAGGAATTCGTTGTGATACCAATCCCAGTTCTGCGGATACCCTGAAGGAGAGAGTGCAAAGGCGGAGAAGTGAAAACCCATCCAGGCACCGCCGTTTTTCATGTATTGTTCAAATGCCTTTCGCTGACCAGCATCCTCAGGCCTGGTATCTAAAAACAGAACCACCTGATATTTGGACAGGAAAGCTGCATTCAAATTGCTCCAGTTACTGGTAGAGTCATAGGCAAAGTTATTTTCAGCTGCCGCTTTCGGAAACCATTTATTGGCTTCATGTACAAAGCTCACATGGGCTTTGTCATTTTTCCCGGTAAAAAAGGCGATGACTTTAAATTTGTTTGTCTTAATCTGAGATTTAGCGGCAACCAGCTGCAGGCAAAGTATCAGGCATATTATAGTCCCTACTCTACCGGATTTGAAAGCATTCATACGATTTGGTTTGTATTTTAGATGACCAAAATACTAATTTAATCGATCGCTTTTTAATCGCTCTCCTCAATCTCCTCAAAAAACTGTTTCAGTTCATCAAAAAAGATAAGTGTCCTTAGCCTTTCATCACGCCCGACATCAATCGCAGCTGATAACACCCAGCCACTATATAATTTATCCAGCATTTCATGAATCTCTTCGAAAGAATGTTCAGTAAGAAATCTCCCTATCTGTATCTGATGACTTTTCCCATTGTGAATTGGTACCCTCATACCTTTACCCATATATTTATTTTCTATTCTCAATTTTGTTAATACTTATCTAGTATAAATGTTATGCCGAAAGACTTGCCAAACATAAATAAATAACTACAACAACCAAGTAATTTCACAATAATTAATATTTTACATTTAATAATTATTTGTGGATAAATTATCAAATATTTTGACTTTGCTCCTACAGGAATTATATTTATAACAGCTATTGAATCAGGGCATATGATTGCCCGAAAAGTCTTTGTTTTGAGTTTGTTCTATTTACCTATTTAGGTCTGGTCTTCGACTGGTATTGGTCTGGTCTTCGACTGGTCATGGTCTGGTCATGGTCTGGTTTTACCAGTAAATAATCAATTTAAGAGCTGTGCAGGAGTAGTTAATGTGTAGGGATCAGTAAGGTCATATTTCCCTTTAAGGCAGGCTATGGCTAAACCCATTTAAGCTACGGACAGCAGGTATACAACTCTCAATGGGTAAACACAGACAGATAAGAGCCTTATAGATTAAGCACATAAAAAAAAGCCCATTCTCATTAAGAGAATGGGCTTTTTTTTATGTGCTGGTATGAACCTGACAGCTAGTTAAAGTTGTAACGAATACCAAACTGCGCCTGCCACCTGGATGCAAAAGGCGAATCGCCATAAGCATGTCCGCTAGCCGGTGCACGGAATGTAAAACCACCTCCCGAGGAAGTAGAATAATTGATCAGGGAGTAGGCCGTGTTATTGATACTATACTGTCTTCCCCAATCTTTGTTCAGTAAATTTCCCAGGTTTATTACATCCAGAGATAACTGGATCGAGTTTTTCGACCCTTTGAAGATCACTCCCAAATCCTGCATGATACGTGCATCAAACTGATGCTCCCATGGCATTCTTGCACCGTTACGCTCTGCGTATTGACCTCTCCTGCCACTAAGATACGGATCGTTGCTGATGTAATTATCTAAAGCAGCCCATTGCTCAGCAGTTGTTACCGCCGGAGTTGGATTGGTGCCCGTGCCGGCAGCAATAGGTACCAGTTTAATTTCTGATGAATTTCTTGGAATATAAATTAAATCATTTCCGGTATTTCCTGAAGATTGTGCATTGTCACCATTCAAATCCCCATTATAATAATAAGAGAACGGAGTACCTGACTTACCTACATAAAACAGTGAGAATGTAGTTGCTGATGCTTTATTTGAGCCATATTTAATGGAATAATTCAAAGCACCTATAACTCTGTGGCGAAGATCATAATTAGAATATGCCAGCGGAGGATTAGCCGGATCATTGACGATCATAGCGCCTCCAAAACCCGATCCTGCTGTACTGCTGAACCCGGAGTTAATGTCTTCAGATTTACCGTAAGTATAAGCCATCGATGCGTACAGGCCTATATCAAATGATTTTTGAAGTTGAGCAGTCAGATTGTAAGCATAACCTTTAGAGGTATTTCTTAATAAATATACGTTGGTAAAAGTTCCGTTAACTCTGCCTGCGGCACTGGTATTGGTATAAACAGGACGCGTATCAGCCCCACCGGACAGTCCCGGATTGATAGCCCCAGCTGAAGGCTTAATATTAAGATTACTATAAGTGATGTTATTAATCGTTTTAGAAAATAATCCTTCTAAAGTCGCCTGTATTCCGGCAGGTAATTTAAAATCAACAGCTAAGTTACTTCTCAGCACCTGAGGTAATCTGAAATTTTCCGAAATCAGGTTTACTTCATAAGTTGTTCCTGCTATCCCTCCAGCGGCTTGCTGATTGTTGACATCAGGAATGAAAGTACCTGTTCCTTCTGCGGCACTTACTGATTTTGTCAGTAAACCTGTGCCACCAAACTGATTAGAGATCCAAACGAAAGGAGCACGGCTGGTCAGTAAACCGCCACCACCTCTTAACTGAATCGATCTGTCTCCGGTTAAATCCCAGTTAAAGCTTAAACGGGGAGAAACCAATATTTGTCCGCTTGGTACCTGATTTGTTTTATAACCAGGGAAAGTAGAGGCAACTAATGGGTTGGCCAAAGGAGTGTTAAATATTAAAGGCACATCAGCTCTTAGTCCTGCGATTAACTTAAATCCGTCGAATACATCAATCTCATCCTGAAAATAAAATCCAAGCTGGGCAGCTCTGAATCTGGCAGCCGGTTTCAACTCACCGGGTACAATAGATGTTGAAGTATTTGCAGCAGGTTTATCATCATTTTCAAATTTCGCTAAACTTCCCCATGAATAAGCTCCGGCTAAATTATTGATGAATAAGTTTCTGATCTTATAAAACTCATTATGAGTACCGATGGTGAAAGTATGTTTATTCGCTATTATTTTAAAGTTATCGGTAAACTCAAAAATGTCCTGATCTAACTCATTGGCAGTCGACGAAGACTCAGAACCCAGGGTTGCTGTTCCTCCGTTAGATAAACCACTGATCCTGATCTGAGGAAATAACGCTCCTTCTGCTGCTCTCGCATCCCTGATCCGGGAATAACCAACTATTAAATTATTGGATAGGGTGTTGGAAATTGAACTTCTCAGTTCAAGGACTGAGTTATTCTGCACATCGTTAAAGCGGTATAGGTTACTTGCAAAACTAAATGCACTTGCATTTCTTGTTAATTTATCATCATATGCTTTGATATAGTTATGACGGATGGTCAGCTGGTTTTTTGCATTGATGTTCCAGTCCAGACGTGCAAATATTTTGTCGTTTTGGGTTTCTGTATCAAATGCGTTATAACCACCGGCATCATATCCATATCTTGACTTTACTATAGAGGCAATTTTCTGAACTTCTGCCAGGGAAATAGATCCGGCGTCTCCTGCGTTATTGATTGTTGGCTGTACTACATTTTGTCTTTCAGCACTCACAAAAAAGAAAAGTTTATCTTTAATGATCGGTGCGCCGATTCTCAGCCCGAATGTGTTATTGTGAAAAGGTAAAGCTTTTGTTCTGAAACCGTCAACACTTTTACCTGTTGTATTTTCGTTTCTTCCAAAGAAGTATGCTGAACCTTCTACTTTGTTAGATCCGGAACGGGTAACGGCATTAACACCGCCTCCGATCGCATTGCTGTTGGTCACGTCGAAAGGAGCCAGAACAACTTGGATTTCCTGGATCGCATCCAAAGAAATAGGCTGTGTATTGGCCTGCCCGCCTGGTGCACCTGTTGATCCTAAGCCGAAAGCATCGTTGTTTACAGCACCATCTATAGTCAGCCCGTTAAAACGGTTATTGATACCTCCGAAAGAGTTGCCATTTGCTTGCGGGGTCAGCCTGGTAAAGTCCTGAAGAGAACGGGACAATGAAGGCAGGTTTTGAATTTGCTCCTTGGAAATGTTAGTGGATGCGCCTGTTTTTTTACTGTTAAATATCGCATCTTTTTTACCAGCGACCACAACCTCCTGAAGTTGTGTACCGCTATCGGATAGAACAGTATTCAATGCATAGGGTTCTCCTAACTTAAGGAAAACATCAGCCAGTTTTTCAGGCTGGTAACCAACATAGCTCACCTCAATTGTATATGGACCACCCGGACGCATATTGACAATGGTAAAACGGCCTGCAGAATTGGTAGTTGCGCCATAGGCTGTTCCTGTTGGAACGTGAATGGCTTTTATGCTCGCACCGGGTAATGGCGCTTTTGCATCTTTAATCGTCCCTGTCATTGAGGATGTGGTTACCTGGGCATTCAGCTCAGATTGTAATCCTACAAAAGCAATCAGGATCACCACAAATTTGAGTAGTAGAGATTTCTTCATAATCTTTTTTTCGTTTTTTTATGTGCTGATATCACAAAATGATATCGCGGCAAAGATAAAAATTAAAATATCCAGGATTTTGGATTCAATGTTAAATAATTATTAAGAATGACAGTATTTTTCAACATTTAACTCAGAAATTAAATTTGTAACTGACAGCTATTCAGTAATTTATATTTATTCTACACAATTTCACTCTAAGCACATAGTGTATTATATACACCTTACATATAAGGTATTGTCATAAAACTTATACCGCATGATTTAATGAACATTTTTATTAATTTTGGCGCTGACTAAAGTTTAAAATTCCTTTATTTAAAGATATGAACTACGATGTAATAGTAATAGGCAGCGGTCCGGGCGGATATGTGGCTGCAATAAGGGCTTCTCAGTTAGGTTTAAAAACTGCAATTGTAGAGCGCGAATCACTTGGCGGAATATGCCTGAACTGGGGCTGTATCCCTACCAAAGCTTTGTTGAAAAGTGCACAGGTTTTTGAATACATCAATCATGCTTCTGATTATGGAATTAAAACGGCTGAAGCTGAAGCAGATTTTGCAGCCGTAATTAAACGCAGCCGCGGTGTAGCGGATGGCATGAGCAAAGGTGTTCAGTTTTTATTAAAGAAAAACAAGATTGAAGTCATCATGGGTACCGGTAAAGCTAAGCCTGGTAATAAGGTTGAAGTGAAAGGTGCTGATGGCTCAGCTAAGGAATATACTGCAACCAGCATTATCCTGGCTACAGGCGGAAGGTCAAGGGAATTGCCGAATCTGAAACAGGATGGCAAGAAAGTAATCGGCTACAGACAGGCGATGGTATTGCCTGAGCAGCCTAAATCTATGGTTGTGGTAGGTTCGGGTGCTATCGGTGTTGAGTTCGCCTATTTTTATGCTACACTTGGCACTAAGGTTACCGTGGTTGAATTTATGGACAATGTGGTGCCGGTTGAGGATGAGGATGTATCGAAGCAATTGCTGCGCAGCTTTAAAAAAGCCGGTATTGAGGTGATGACCTCTTCGAGCGTGGAATCTGTAGATACCAGCGGTACGGGATGCAAGGTACAGGTTAAAACTGCTTCTGGAATGCAAACTCTGGAATGTGACATCGTACTTTCTGCAGCTGGTGTGGTGGCCAATATTGAAAACATTGGTCTGGAGGAAACCGGAATTAAGACTGAAAAAGGAAAAGTTGTGGTAGATGAGTTTTACAATACTTCTGTAAAAGGATATTATGCGATTGGTGATATTGTAAGCGGCCAGGCCCTGGCTCACGTGGCCTCTGCTGAAGGCATCATTTGTGTGGAGAAGATCGCTGGTCACAAACCTGAACCTTTGGACTACAATAACATTCCGGGATGTACGTATTGCAGCCCTGAGATTGCTTCTGTGGGTTATACTGAAAAAGCGGCCAAAGCTGCTGGTTATGAGCTGAAAATTGGCAAATTCCCATTCTCGGCTTCCGGCAAGGCTAGTGCTGCCGGCGCAAAGGATGGTTTTGTAAAATTGATTTTTGATGCTAAATACGGTGAATTGCTGGGCGCACACATGATTGGTGCCAACGTAACTGAAATGATTGCCGAGATTGTGGTTGCCCGTAAACTGGAAACAACAGGACATGAGATGATCAAATCTGTGCACCCGCATCCGACAATGAGCGAAGCGATTATGGAAGCTGCTGCTGATGCGTATGGTGAGGTGATTCATTTGTAAAGGACAAATTGAGTGCTCTGTTTTCGGGCTGCATTACTTTGCACTGAAGAAGTGCAAAGAACGCTATGCCCTCTCCCAGACACTAAATTTGCTGGACGCATAGATTTGCTGGACGCATAGATTTGGTTGACGCATAGATTTGGTTGACGCATAAAAAAAGGCCGCTGTTTAGCGGCCTTTTTTATTAGATTTATCTTAATTGTTATAGATTAATTGTTATGCATTATATTAGTGATTCAACTCAAACTGACCATCAAATATGAACTTACATACGATTGAGACCGGACTTTTTAAACTTGATGGCGGGGCTATGTTTGGCGTGGTTCCCAAATCTATATGGCAGAAGAGTAATCCGGCGGATGCGAATAATATGTGTACCTGGGCCATGCGCTGTCTGCTGATCGAGGATGGTGACAGGCTGATCTTGATAGACAATGGCATAGGTGACAAGCAGGATGAAAAATTCCTGAGCCATTATTACCTTCATGGGGATGATACGCTGGATAAATCCCTTGCCGCCAAAGGATTCAGCAGAGATGACATTACTGATGTTTTTCTGACACATCTGCATTTTGACCATTGCGGCGGATCTATAGTTCGTACCGGGGACAAATTAAAGCCTGCATTTAAGAATGCGTTTTACTGGAGCAATAAACAGCACTGGGACTGGGCAGTAAACCCTAATGAAAGAGAGAAAGCATCCTTTTTAAAAGACAACATCCTGCCCATCGAAGAAAGCGGGCAGTTAAGATTCATTGATAACAAAGATGGTGGGGTATTTCATCCCGGTATTACGATCAGGTTTGCCCATGGACATACGGATGCGATGATGCTGCCTCAAATTCAATACAAAGAAAAAACAATTGTATACATGGCAGATCTTCTGCCATCAACAGGTCATATTCCATTGCCTTATGTGATGTCTTATGACATGTTTCCTTTGCAAACCCTTAAAGAAAAAAAATCCTTTCTGCAGGAAGCCGCTGAACACCAATACATTCTCTTCCTGGAGCATGATCCTGTGAATGAATGCTGTACCGTTCATGAAACCGAAAAAGGCATAAGGCTGGATGAAACATTTTCTCTGGAAAGCATAATTTAATGGATTCCATATACTTTAACAGGGACTGACAAAAGTACTTTGGAATAATTTTTGCTGTGGAATTATGGTATAAATAACTTGTGTAAAGTGTAACGTTTTCAGTAATTTATCTTTCCTAATTGCCTTTAAATCCTTACTTTTGCACGTTCAAAACACATAAAGAGTACCAAAGCATATAAATGAGACAACTCAAAATCACGCAATCAATTACCAATCGTGAAAGTCAATCACTAGACAAATACCTGCACGAGATTGGTAAAGTAGATTTAATTACCGCCGAAGAAGAAGTAATATTAGCAAGAAAAATACGTGAGGGTGATCAGGCCGCATTAGAACGTCTAACAAAAACCAACTTGCGTTTCGTTGTTTCAGTTGCTAAACAATACCAGAATCAGGGATTAACCCTGGGAGATTTGATTAATGAGGGGAACCTTGGTTTGATCAAGGCTGCAAAGCGTTTTGATGAGACAAAAGGTTTTAAATTCATCTCTTACGCTGTTTGGTGGATTCGTCAGTCCATTCTGCAGGCAATCGCTGAACAGAGCCGTATTGTAAGGCTTCCTCTGAATCAGGTTGGTTCATTAAGCAAGATCAGCAAGGCCTTCTCTAAACTGGAGCAGGAATATGAGCGTGAGCCTTCTCCTGAAGAACTGGCAGATATCCTGGAGACTACTGTAGATAAGATCTCTGATACATTGAGTAATTCAGGAAGACACGTATCTATGGATGCTCCCTTTGTTCAGGGTGAAGAAAATACCTTACTTGATGTACTGGAAAATCACGAACCGAATACAGACAGCAGTCTGATCAATGAATCTCTTTCTGAAGAAATCAAACGGTCACTGTCTACCTTAACAGAAAGGGAACGTGAGATCATTGTTTTGTTCTTTGGCTTAAGTACAAACCACCCTTTGTCTCTTGAAGAGATCGGTGAGAAATTTAACCTGACACGCGAACGTGTACGTCAGATCAAAGACAAGGCTTTACAACGTTTAAGACATACTTCAAGAAGTAAAATTTTGAAATCATATCTGGGATAATACAGGATCTCAACATCCTTTATCAGATTTACGAATGAATATAGAAGATTGGGTTTGTACCCAGTCTTTTTTATTTTACACCGGTTCAGGAATACCACTATGAAATATTATCTCTTTATTGTCATTACTTACCTGCTGAGCTGCATTTACATTCAAAAAACCTATGCCCAGACTGATTCTCAGCTCCTGAAAGACCTGAGAATCCTTTCATCAGACAAATTTGAAGGCAGGAAAACCGGTACAAAAGGCGCAGAACTGGCAAGGGTTTACCTCTCAGAAAGATTTAAGGAAATTGGTCTGAAATCTTTTGGTTCTTCCTTCAAACAGCCCTTTACTTTTAAGGGGGATAAAGATGCCAATATCAACGGCATAAATATGATTGGATACATCCCCGGGAAAACCAAAGATGTCATTGTCATTTCTGCACATTATGATCATCTTGGAATAATTAACAGGAAAATATTTAATGGAGCTGACGACAATGCTTCCGGTGTAGCAGGATTACTTTACCTCGCGGAATATTTCATGAAAAATAAACCGGCCAAGACCATGATCTTCGCCTCATTTGATGCCGAAGAAATGGGATTGCAGGGAGCCAAAGCTTTTGTAGCACAGCCACCTGTAGACCTTAACCAGATCAGACTCAATATCAACATGGACATGATAAGCCATAATGACAAAGGAGAACTCTATGTCTGCGGCACGTTTAAATATCCCGGGCTTAAAAAATATTTCATCACTGACAACCCAAACCTGAAAGTATTATTTGGACATGACGATCCAAAACAAGGTCATGACGACTGGACCAATCAAAGTGACCAGGCTGAATTTAACGCTAAAAATATTCCCTTCCTTTATTTTGGTGTGGAAGACCATAAAGATTACCACAAGGAGAGTGATAAATTCCAAAACATCAACAAAACATTCTTTACCGATGCTGTAAATGCAATTAAAACCATTGTAAGCAACATCGATAAAGAACGTGATATTCAGAAGATCTTCAGAGAAAAACTAAAGATGAAAAAACAATAAGGATTAGAAGTCAATATCTATAAGACTGCCTAAAGGAATGTGAATTCCGTTCTTCAGCTGCACATAATTTTCAGTGACTGACCAGACTGTTGTATTTACCGTTCGGGGCCCTTCTGTAGTATTAAATGTAATGTCAGCTTTAGACTTAAACTCGTTACCCAATCGTTGTGCTGAATTTAACTTATCTCTTAATTCTTCCGTGTGGTTTTGATCTGCAGGTATAATTTTGCTACCCTCTATTGATTCTTTCTGTATTAATTCCCCTAGCATATGATAATGGCATATTTGTTACCTCAATATGCATTAAATCTATTTAAATAGCAAGAATCAGCGGAAGAGTTATCTGCAAATAATGTAAAAAAATTGTATCAAAAGACTAGTTCTTTTTAGTCTTGTGCCTGGTTTCGATCATACCTACAAACTCCCCGTTATCTTCCTTTACGGGCTTCATATTGCTGCTGTTATTAAAGACCACCTGCTTACCGTTGACCACCATTACAGAGCCTCCCTGTCTGGCACTTACCGCTGCGCTTGAAGGGTTTAACACCTTAATAGCTGTAGCGGTATAAGGTTCATTCGCATCACCAAAATCATATCTTGGATCATCAAAAAAAGTAGTTGGCTGATTGCTATCTGAAAAATCAGGTATCATTCCGGTAAAATAGCCACCCTGATCCAGGGAATTTTTAGTTTCAAACATCGCATAAAGGACATCATACCTGTTCTCGAGTCTGACCGGGAAAAACCCGACAGGTTTGCCATATGTCTGCTCGCCAACGAGTTTTACGTTCATTTTAGGTTTTAGGCTGTTGATCACCAGTTCGCTTGCCGAGGCCGTGCTGCCGCTTACAATGAACACGATATTTGCTATATTACTCAAAGCACCCGCTTTACTAAACGAACTTGTATTGCCAGCCACAGAATAATCCACATCATCAAAGTAATTCATTATTCTGCCACCGGTATATCTTATCTTATCATTTTCATCCAGCAGGGGCTGATTCTTCATTATGGTCCCTTTTCCGTCTCTTAATGTGGCATTAAAAACTTCTTTATACATGATCCCGTTAGCTGTCGAAGGCGCAATGAGATTGATCAGGTGTTCAGCAGTACTGACATACCCACCCCCGTTATACCGTAAATCTATGATCAGATCCGTTACTCCCTGCGAGACAAAATTCTGAAAAGCTGCATCAAGCACAGGAACAGAATTCGTTTCATTGGAGAACCTGGCATAATTCAGGTAGCCAATTTTCTTACTGCCTGCAGTGAATACTTTGGACAAATAGAGCGGATTACTCTTATAACTCGTTTTGTTCAGGGTAACGGAGAAACTACCTGTTACTACCTTATTTTCATATTTATCTCCCTGCAGTGTTACAGAATTTGCAGATAATCCGGAGTTATAAATCGACGCCTCGGTGTTATAGTCATTACCGATAGTCTGTCCGTTAATCTTTGTGATCACCCATCCTCTTTTCACTCCTTTCTTGTCTGCATCCGACCCAGGATATACAGCAGTGATGAACAATAGATATGCATTAGTCACATCGCTTGTGGTATATATAATAGGTCTGATTCCCAAATCATTGCCATTCCCCTCCAGGTCTACTGAAGCCTGAAAGTTTGGCTTGGCCGCTACAGCATCCGGGTTTCTGGTGGTGATGTCATCGATGTAAGAGTATTTTAATGAAGATTCGCCGGACACGTAATCCGCTGAGCCTGAAGCCTTACCTATATTGAATAAATTGTCCTCGTAATTACTAAGATCTGAACTGGATGAAGTATATTTTCTTGGCTCATAGGTATCATACGATGGCAATGAAGTATTCCAGTAATAAATCTGCTTGGCATACAGAAACAAGGAATCATTGGTCAGTTCACGTCTGTTGGTAGTGGTGGTTTGTTTAACGTTAGACTCTCCCGAGTCAGGATTTTTCTTGTCTTTTTTACAAGCGGCAACTAATAAAGCTGAAGCCATTACTACAAAAAAAGCGTAACTTTTAATATCTCGTCTCATTATATAATTTCTAGGAATAAATACTTCTGTCAGGTTTAAATCAGTGATACTAACGTAATTAAGGATGTAATAGTTTATCAACCGATAAAAAATCCACTCCGGCATTTTTTGCACAAACTTTATCCACTTCTGCATGACCGACCATCAATACATCCGATTTTTTAAGATCGTATTGATCAATGATCATCTTTATCCCTTTTGCAGATGGCTTGGGCACAGATTCTGCCGAAAAATACACTTTCAGATAATTTTCCAGACCATGCCATTCAATTTGCCTGATCTTATTCAGTTGCACCGCAGGGTCACCATTTGTAAATATAAAAATCTGCTTTCTCTCCATTACTATTTCCTGCATAAGCCTTAAAACTTCATTAAATATAAGCAATTTTAAGGGCAACCTGGCACTGAGCATCAGCAGATCAAAGTTCAGTTTGTATTTATCAGGTATATGGAGCTGTCTTATCGTTTTATCAAAAACATGCTCCGGACCATCCCCAAAATAAATATTCTGCATGCTTTTTATAATTGCCTGAGCATCCATCTGCTCACCATATTCCATAAACTGCGCAAACAGATAATATACCTGCAGCAAATAATCCTTCTCAGGATAGATCACATTATCCAGTTCAAAAACAAAGGCACTTTTATGCTGAAGGTAGTTTTCAAAAGACATAAGATCAGATGCTAATTTAAAAGGTCAGTTTGGTCAGCATGGAGGACTTTAATCTCAAATTCTTCAAAGAGAATACGTGATTTCATAACGGCATCAATCTCAAAATCATTTACCGGACAGATCGCATCAATGGCATTATCCAGACAAAAAGTAAGCAGCAAATGCGCGGTAGTATCTAAATTCTGAACCCCAAGCGAGATAAACTCATATTGTTTTGACGGGAAATGGGGCATTTCTCCATAATCAGCCAGAACCAGCTGATTTCCTTCTAATTGCTTTAAGACTTTAAATGCCTGTGCAGACTTCCCCCCTGTAATTAGTATTTTCATATGATCAGTCCGTCTTTCATGGTCACTACCCGATTGCTGATTTTTGCCAGATCTTCATTATGTGTCACAATTACGAATGTTTGTTTAAAGTTATCCCTTAGGGTTATAAAAAACTGATGCAGCAAATCCGCATTCGCCGAATCAAGATTTCCCGATGGCTCATCAGCCAGAATGATTGCCGGATTGTTGATCAACGCCCTTGCCACCGCGATCCGCTGCTGTTCACCGCCAGACAATTGATTTGGCTTATGATGGGCCCTATCGGTTAAGCCAAGGAGATCAAGAAGCTGCATGGCCTTATCCTCAGCTTGCTTCTTACTGGTCTTTGCAATAAAGGCAGGAATACAAATATTCTCCAGTGCAGTAAATTCCGGAAGCAGGTGATGAAATTGGAATACGAAGCCAATATTTTTGTTTCGGAACACACTCAGCAACTCCCCGGACAGGTTATTGATCTTTGTGCCGTTCAACTCCACAACCCCTTCATCAGGTCTGTCCAGTGTACCCAATATGTGCAGAAAAGTACTTTTACCAGCACCTGAAGCACCAATAATACTTACAATTTCTCCTTTATTTACTTCAAGGTCCACGCCTTTTAAAATGGGCAGATTCCCATAAGCTTTCCTGATACCTGCGGCTTTTAGCATACTGCAAACTTAATAAAATCCACATTCATAAAAGATAGCGTAAAAATAATTTGGATTTAATCAATTATGATTTAACTTTGAAAAACAAAGTACTTTTAAAATGAGCAATCAAGAAGAACAACTTAATGCACTGAAGGACATCAGAAACATGATGGACAGGTCTTCCAGATTCATTTCTTTAAGCGGGTTATCCGGAATTTTTGCCGGAATCACTGCTTTGGCCGGTGCGTATCTTGCCCATCAGGAAATCAATAATTATCACAACGGCCATTATGGCTATGGTGTCTCTTCTGATATGGACATAGAGTTTAATCTCCTAAAGATTGGTTTAAGCGTACTGGTAACTGCCATCATTGGCGGTCTGTTGCTTACTTTTCGCCAAAGCAGAAAAAACAACCTTCCAATCTGGGACAAGACAGCTAAAAATCTGCTGATCAACCTGGCCATTCCTCTGGTTTCCGGCGGGCTTTTCATCCTCTCCTTACTCCTTGTTCATCCGGGCACTTATGGCTTAATTGCACCTTCCTGTTTATTGTTTTACGGTCTGGCCCTGATCAATGCCAGTAAGTACACCTATACAGATATCCGCTTCTTAGGGCTTTGTGAAGTAGTACTCGGCTTGATATCCATGTTCAATATAGGATATGGTCTGTATTTTTGGGCGATAGGCTTTGGCTTCCTGCACATTCTTTACGGAACTGTGATGTATTTTAAATACGAACGGACCAGGTAATTTATAAATCCCAGTATAGGACACAGAGATGAAAAATCCCATTGAATCGTTAAATAAAATATTTGACAACCGGATAAGGCTCGGAGTCATGTCGGTGCTGATTGTGAATACCAGTATTAGCTTTAATGAGCTAAAGCAATTGCTGGAACTTACTGACGGGAACCTCGCCTCTCACCTCGGAACACTGGAACAAGCGCAGTACATTCATGTTCAGAAGGCCTTTATCGGCAAAAAGACCAATACCACCTACAGCATTACGGATCTGGGCAGACATTCTTTTAAAGCGCATCTGGATGCTTTAGAAAAAATGATAAAAGGAGTTTAATTTTTTTTATTCAAGTACTTTGAAATACAAAGTACTTTTAAAACAGAAACATGGAAGACAGGACAATTAGAAATTTAAAAAAACTTAGTCTCATTTTGGCTAAATACTCCTTTATTCTTGGGTCGGCAATATTTTTTTCTTTTATCATCACAGGCATTCATGAACTGAAGATTTTGGGATTCATCTACAACATCATCGCATGTATGATCAACGGCGCTGCTGTGTTTTCGCTCCTCATCTTAATTATGCTTTACCCGAAGCGTTATTGGGAAATCCTGGAATGTGTCGGCATTCTGCTCTTCAATATTCCCGCAGCTCTTCTCTATCTCTTCCTGTTACCCAATTTTTAACCTCAAAAACAACATAGCATGAAAAAGCAATTTGATATCCTTCTTCTGACCACCCTTGCAGGGGGTTTATTTTTTAACTACCTCTTCTGGATGGAAGACCAGGCATTAAACCTGCTCATTTACACACTGTTTATAATCGCATTATTATGTACGGACAGGCAAATTATGAAAACAAAGAAAGTATGCTTAGCCGGTGCCGCGCACCTTATCGCTGCAGTCCTTGTTGTTGTCAATACATCAGATCTGTCTATAATCACCTGGTACATCACTCTGGGTGTTTTCACGGGATTTGTACACTTTCAGGCAGTCAGAAGCATTTTCACAACGCTGTTGGCAGCGATCTTACAATTCGTCACCACCCCTGTAAACATTGCCAGAAAGATAATTGATACGCATTTTAGTACCCTTTCAGTTAAACCGGTCTTAAAACCGCTGAAATACATCATCATACCATTTTTTGTGCTGGTTCTTTTTAGTGTTCTCTACAGTATTGCCAACCCCGTATTTGATAAATACCAGACGCTACTCACCGGCAATATTGAGTTGTTACTCCACACTATATTCAACTTCCTCTTTGCTGATCTGAGTTTCCAGCGCTTCATGCATTTGGTATTGGGCATCCTGTTTACCGGCGCTATCCTCATCGGATTCAGAGATAAAACTCTGGAACTGACAGAAATGACCTACGGGGAACAATTGCAAAGAAAGAAAAGAAACAGCAACACCACCAATTTAGGTTATGACATCATTGCAGTATTTGCGGGGAACCTTATGAGCAGGAAAATGGCTTTGAAAACCGAAAACATTATCGGGATTGTCTCCTTTGCTATGCTGAATCTATTGCTGTTATTACTGAATCTTATTGACATCACCACATTATGGCAGGGCGCTGATGTGGTTACTTCAGACAAAAATTTTTCTGCTGAATTGCACAACGGTACAAATGCACTCATTATCAGTATCGTCATGGCGATGCTGGTCATCGTATATTTTTTTAATGGAAATCTTAATTTTTACAGCAAAAACAAAACGCTGCGTTTACTCGCTTACATATGGATTGTCCAGAATTCGTTCCTTGTTTTATCTGTATTATTGAGGGATTATCATTACATCGCGGCTCAGGGACTTACCTACAAAAGGATTGGAGTTCTGATATTCCTGCTGCTATGCGTAATCGGCCTCGTAACGGTTTACATTAAAGTTGCCGCTAAAAAAACTGTTTACTATCTATTAAAGAAAAATACCTTTATCTGGTACTGTTTGCTTTTGGCTTTTGGTTTTGTAAACTGGGATGCGGTGATCGCAAACTACAACATCAGCCATAGAAATACGATGGAACTCGATCTCCATCATCTGCAGGGGTTGTCAGACAAAACACTCCCTCTTCTTTGGGAAAACAGATCAGTCCTTAAAGCCTACGATCTCAATCACAATGAAATTGCCGTTGAACCAGCAAACAAAACAAGCATACCCGGATTTGCCTTCGAAAACAATTTAAGAACCCGTATCGCCGAATTTAAGAAACATAACAACAAAACTTCATGGCTCTCCTGGAATTACCGGGACTGGCAAACCCTGCAATACCTCAATAAAAACAAATTATAGACCTTATTATATTAAGACCATGCGCAACTCTAAATCCTGGATAAACTACTTTACCCAAAACCTTGAGAAAGAAAGGATAGACTGGACCATTAAACCCAATCTTACCGAAACTGAAAGAAATAACATCTTAAAATCACTTCAGGCCTGGCAGCTTGGAGAAACTTCCGAAGGAACAAACCTGATCAGTGCGGCTACCAAACACGCAAGCCAGTTGCAGGATCCGGATTATACGCCTGCCATCAGGTTATTCATCAAAGAAGAACAAAAACACGGCAATAACCTGGGCAAATACCTCGACCTGATCGGAGAAGAAAGAATTAAAAAGGACTGGGGTGACAGTCTCTTTAGAAAAATAAGAGGCCTGTACACCAATATGGAATTCTGGACTATCGCAGTAATTACCGTGGAAAGTGCAGCACAGATCTTTTATCAATGCCTTAAGGATGCCACAGGATGCAAATTACTTAAACAGATCTGCAACGACATCCTCATAGATGAAGCTGCCCACATCACTTTCCAGATCGAAAGGTTAAGCCTGATCTATTTGCACAAATATGCATTTTCAAGATGGATCTGTTATTATGCTTACAGCGTATTCTTTTTCAGCACCGCAATGGTGGTCTGGTTTGCACATGCAAAACTATTTAAAGCCGGTCATGTTGATTTTGAACATTACCGGTTGAAAATGAAGTCTAAGTTTAACAAAACCATTAAAAAACTAAAGCCTCAATGTAAAAATCCGGCTATCGAACCACCTCTATTATTAAAGAACTAAGGTCTCCGAAAATAGTCTGAACAATCAGCCCCTCCCTATTTGTATAAAGCGTTTGAAATTGTAGATTTGAACAAATTTTTTCAGCGAATGAATATCCACGAATATCAAGGTAAAGAAATACTTAAAAGTTTTGGCGTTGCCGTACAGGAAGGCGTTGTTGCCGACACGGTTGAGCAAGCTGTAGAAGCGGCTAAAAAAATGAAAACCGATTTCAACTCGGACTGGGTTGTGATAAAAGCACAAATCCACGCAGGCGGACGCGGTAAAGGCGGAGGTGTAAAATTGGCCAAAAACCTGGATGAGGTAAAAGAAAGAGCTGCCGCAATATTAGGTATGCAGCTGGTAACCCCTCAGACCGGTCCGGAAGGAAAGAAAGTAAACAAAATATTGGTAGCGCAGGATGTATATTATCCGGGAGCATCTGAAACTAAAGAATTTTATGTAAGCGTACTTTTAAACCGTGCCAGCGGAAGAAACATCATTATGTATTCTACAGAAGGCGGTATGGATATCGAAGAAGTAGCTGAACATACCCCACACCTGATCTTTAAAGAAGAAATCGACCCTAAGGTAGGTCTTCAACCTTTTCAGGCGCGTAAAGTAGCCTTCAATCTTGGATTGAGCGGCACAGCATTTAAAGAAATGGTAAAATTTGTTACCGCGCTTTACAAAGCATACGACAATACTGATTCTTCCATGTTCGAGATCAATCCTGTATTGAAAACTTCTGATGACAAGATCATCGCAGTTGACGCAAAAGTAGATCTGGATGAGAACGCCCTGTTCCGTCATCCTGATTACGCTGCAATGCGTGATAAACTGGAAGAAGACCCTACAGATGTAGAAGCCAGCGAATCTAATCTGAACTATGTAAAGCTTGACGGAAACGTTGGCTGTATGGTAAATGGTGCAGGTTTAGCAATGGCAACTATGGATATCATCAAGATTGCGGGCGGTGAACCTGCAAATTTCCTTGATGTAGGTGGTACAGCAAATGCACAAACCGTTAAAGCCGGATTTAACATTATCCTGAAAGACCCTAACGTAAAAGCGATCCTGATCAATATCTTTGGTGGTATCGTTCGTTGCGACCGTGTTGCACAAGGTGTGATCGATGCTTACAAAGAAATTGGAAATGTACCGGTTCCTATCATATGCCGTCTGCAGGGTACAAACGCTGTAGAAGCTAAAAAATTAATCGATGATTCGGGATTAAAAGTATACTCAGCAATTGCATTGAAAGATGCTGCCGCTTTAGTTACCGAAGTACTGGCTTAACCAGATTTTCATAATCATATTAAAAGGGATGTCTTTAACCGGACATCCCTTTTTTGTTTCCAATAAAAAAGGGTCTTGCACCAGACCCTTTTCATTACTATTAAAAAACTATGATACCCTTAAAAATAAGAGGCCAACAACTATCCAATTGTTGGCCTCTCTAACCAAATATAAATTAAACGAGCATTACAAATATAGGAACTTTTATCAAAAAACCACAAAAAATATAAATATTTTTTAAAAAAATCATTAAAACACTGATAAATAACACATTAATTGCATAAAAAATCAAAATAAAAACACAAAAACATCAAAAAACAACAACAATAACCAAAATAAAAACAACAAAAACACCAATAACCCACAAAACAACCATAAAAAACAATAATAAAAACAAAATAAAACAATAAAAACAGAAAACAACCTCAAAAAACATCAAGCAACAACAATAAAACACCAAAAAATACACTTAATACTCAAATTACATTACAAAAAATATCTCCTGTTATTTCCTGATTAATTCCTTATTTTTGACCCTCTCCACAATAAAACCATGATTAAAAGAGAAAAAGTAAAAAGTCTGCTAGAGACAACCGAATTTAACAGAGAAGTAACCGTTATGGGTTGGGTGCGTACCTTCCGCAACAACCAGTTTATCGCATTAAATGATGGATCCTGCTTAGGAAATATCCAGATCGTAGTAGATTTTAATAATACACCTGAAGAATTACTCAAACGCATTACTACCGGAGCCGCCATATCCGTTAAGGGAACCGTTGTTGAATCTCTGGGAAAAGGCCAGCGCGTAGATGTCAAAGCCGGCACGATAGAAATACTTGGCGACAGCGACCCTGAAAAGTTTCCGCTGCAGCCTAAAAAACACAGCCTGGAGTTTTTAAGGGAAATCGCTCACCTGCGTTTCCGCACCAATACCTTTAATGCGGTATTTAAGGTCCGTCACGCACTTGCATTCGCCATTCATCAGTTTTACAATGAACGCGGTTTTGTGTACATGCATACTCCTGTAATTACGGCTTCAGATGCAGAAGGCGCCGGCGAAATGTTTAGAGTCACCACACTTGACCTGGACAACCCTCCCCGCACCGAAGATGGCAAGATCGACTTCTCTCAGGATTTCTTTGCGCGTTCCACCAACCTTACCGTATCCGGCCAGCTGGAAGGCGAACTCGCAGCTATGGCTTTCGGACAGATCTACACTTTCGGTCCTACCTTCAGAGCTGAAAATTCAAATACTACCCGTCACCTTGCCGAATTCTGGATGGTCGAACCTGAAGTTGCTTTTGCAGACCTGGAAGACAACATGAACCTGGCCGAGGACATGCTGAAATATGTAATAGATTACGCATTAACGCACTGTAAAGAAGAGCTTGACTTTTTAAACAACCGTTTACTGGAAGAAGAAAAAACCAAACCTCAAAACGAGCGTTCCGAACTTTCCCTGATCGATAAACTAAACTTCTGCCTGAGTAATGACTTCGAACACCTGACCTATACAGAAGCGATAGCGATACTAAGGTCATCAAAACCAAATCAGAAAAAACAATTCAAATATCTGATAGATGAATGGGGTGCCGACCTTCAGTCTGAACACGAGCGCTACCTGGTAGAGAAACATTTCAAAAAACCGGTGATCCTGACCGACTATCCTGCCGACATTAAATCATTCTACATGCGTCAGAATGAGCCTGATGAACAAGGAAGGAAAACCGTAGCTGCTATGGATATTCTTTTCCCGGGAATAGGCGAGATCGTAGGTGGCTCACAAAGAGAAGAGCGCTTAGATAAGCTTACCCAGCGTATGCAGGAATTAAACATTCCCGAAGAAGAACTTTGGTGGTTCCTCGATACCCGTCGCTTTGGTTCTGCTCCGCACTCCGGTTTTGGATTAGGATTTGAACGCCTGGTGCTTTTTGTAACCGGCATGACCAATATCAGGGATGTCATCGCATTTCCGCGTTTCCCTAAGAATGCAGAATTCTAAACACACCTGAACATAAAAAAGCCCCGGATAAACTGATTTATCCGGGGCTTTTTCTTTTATATCCTTATGAATTTGCGTGCACATAATCCAATGTAGACACCTTATAATCAGTAGGTGCAAAACTGGCAGAAGTGCTCAATGCCATTCCCAGCTCAAATCTTACCGGATAAGGTGTCTTCAGTAAACTCCCTTCATGAATATACGGGAAGCTCTCCATATACGATTGCACCACATTAGGAGCTACCCTTCTGTTGATATAAGCCCTGTTCAGCTGATGTGTATAATGCAGTCCGGCAGCACCCAGAAGCTCCACCGCACTGGCTACCGTAAGCCTGTGAAAATTAAATACCCTTACCTTCTTATCTTCCACCACCAGCCCTTTCATTAAACTTGCATCCTGCGTAGCCACACCTGTCGGGCAGGTATTGCTGTTGCATTCCAGTGCCTGGATACAACCCAGCGCAAACATCATCCCTCTGGCTGAATTACAAAGATCAGCACCAAGTGAAATGTTCTTGACCAGATCAAAACCTGAAGCCACCTTACCTGAGGCAATGATCTTAATGTGTTTTTTCAGGTCAAAACCACTCAGCACATCATATACAAAAGCCACTCCTTCCCGCAAAGGCATCCCTACCGCATTGGAAAATTCCTGCGGAGAAGCCCCTGTACCACCTTCACCCCCGTCAACAGTAATGAAGTCAACATAAGTACCAGTTTCAGACATCGCCTTACAGATCGCAAAGAATTCACTTTTTCTTCCGATACACAACTTAATTCCAACAGGCTTACCTCCCGACAAATCTCTTAGCTTCTTCACAAAACCGACCAGTTCAAGCGGTGTTGAAAATGCGGCATGCGCAGGTGGTGAAATCACATCATAGCCTTCCTTCACCAGCCTGATCCTGGCGATTTCAGGAGTTACCTTCCTTGCCGGCAAAATCCCGCCATGACCCGGTTTGGCACCCTGGGAAAGTTTAATTTCTATCATCTTTACCTGAGCAGTTTTAGAGCGTTCTGCAAAAGCCTCATAATTAAACGAACCATCATGATGTCTGCAGCCAAAATACCCCGTACCGATCTGCCAGATCAGATCTCCTCCCGGATTCGCATGGTAATCACTGATCCCCCCTTCTCCGGTATTGTGTGCAAAGTTGCCTAATTTAGCCCCGCCATTCAAAGCAAGGATTGCATTCTGACTCAGCGAACCAAAGCTCATCGCAGAAATATTATAAATACTCGCTGAATAAGGCTGCAAACATTCCGGCCCGCCAACAAGCACTCTCGGATTTTCATCCAGTTCATGATGACTGATCGCCGATATGCTGTGACTGAGCCACTCATATCCATTTTCATATACATCCAGCTGGGTACCGAAAGGAATGGTATCGTTCTCCATCTTAGCCCGCTGATAGATCAGTGAACGGCTCAATCTGCTGAAAGGTTTTCCGTTGGTATCACTCTCAACAAAATACTGATATACCTTAGGTCTCAGGTCTTCCATAAAATACCTCAGTCTGCCTACTACAGGATAGTTCCTCACAATACTGTGCTTTGGCTGATACAAATCATAAATACCAAGCAGTACAACAGGTCCGGTAAAAATAAATGCCCACCAAAACGGAGGCCAGGCCAGACTGAGCATGACTGTAGCCGTAACCAAAAAGGCTGCAATAGCGATGAATGCTTTTCTCATATTAAGTTAATTTTATAAAAACTCTCCAATAGAACAATAATAATCTGATTTCGGATCAGGATTATGTAAATTTACATATGCTTATTAAAATCTACCCTGAAAACCCAAACCCCAAAGCGATAGAACAAGTCGTTGAGGTACTGAAAAAGGGAGGTATCATCATCTATCCTACCGATACGGTATATGGCATGGGTTGTGACATTACAAATCAAAAGGCCATAGAAAAAATATGCCGGCTCAGGGGCATCAAACCTGAAAAAGCAAATTTTTCCTTCATCTGCTCAGACCTCAGACACATATCTGACTATATTAAACCCATAGACACCACTGTCTTCCGTCTGCTCAAAAAAGCCCTGCCCGGCCCTTTTACCTTTATCTTCAATGCCAACAACAACGTACCCAAACTACTCAGTTCCAATAAAAAAACAGTAGGCATCCGGGTACCAGACAATGACATTGCCAGAGAAATTGTCAAACAACTTGGCAACCCCATACTCTCCACCTCTATCCACGATGACGATGAAGTGATCGAATATTCTACAGATCCCGAACTGATCCACGAAAAATACGAGGAAACCGTAGACATCATCATAGACGGCGGCTATGGAGACAATGAACCTTCGACCGTGGTAGACTGCACCTCAGGCGATTTTGAGATCATAAGAGAAGGAAAAGGAGACCTGAGCAGTTATTTGTAACAACAACCGGAATATGCCCAAACTCATCAATCTGCAATCTTTTAAAGACTTCTTTCAATCGGGTAAAACCGGAGGCATTATCCTGATGGGATGCGTAGTCATTTCACTGGCCATTGCAAATTCACACTATAAAGATGGCTTCATACATTTACTCTCTGCCAGCATAGGACCATACACCACTTCAGCCTGGATCAACGATGGCCTGATGACCATCTTCTTTCTACTCGTGGGCCTGGAGATCAAGCGCGAACTTATAGAAGGCGAGCTTTCTTCCGTAAAAAAAGCCTCACTCCCGGTTGTAGCTGCCCTTGGAGGCATGCTTGTCCCTGCATTTATTTACTTCTGTTTCAATAAAGGAGCAGAAACCGCATCAGGATGGGGCATCCCTATGGCTACAGACATCGCCTTTGCCCTGGCTATCATCGCGATGCTGGGAAAAAGTGTACCCGCCTCGTTAAAAATATTTCTGGCCGCACTGGCCATCGTCGACGATCTCGGCGCCATACTCGTCATAGCCGTATTTTATACCTCAGAGGTACATTTTGATTATCTGCTTATGGCCGGAGGCGTACTGCTGCTGCTGATCGCCTTCAATTATTTCAACATTAAAAACCTGTTCTTTTACCTGATTCCGGGTATCGCACTCTGGTATTTCATTCACCATTCCGGTATCCATGCCACCATTGCAGGAGTGCTCCTTGCCCTGACCATCCCCACCAATACTACAGATAAAGAATCGCCACTGGAAAAACTGGAACACTTCCTCAACAATCCGGTCAACTTTTTCATCATGCCTGTATTTGCGCTCGCCAATACCAACATTACTTTTCAAAAAGAAATGATCAGCGGATTGGTGTCCCCATTGGGCTTTGGTATCATAGCAGGCCTTTTTGCAGGAAAAACCATAGGCGTCAGCCTGTTTTCATGGCTTGCGGTAAAGTTCAGACTGGGCAGCCTGCCATCCGGAGCAAACTGGAAGCACATTACCGGATTGGGTATGCTTGCCGGCATAGGATTCACCATGTCCATTTTCATTTCACTGCTGTCATTTAGTGATGAAATGAATATAACCGAAGCAAAATTTGCGGTACTCTGTGCTTCGGTTATATCCGGACTTGCAGGATTTATCTATTTAAAATCGGTAAAGAAGAAACCTGCTAAGATTTAAATTTTTGCATAAAAGATCTGATGCTGCCGGTAAGATCCGCCGCATCCAGCTCCTTTACAAAAGCAGTACCTATAATCGCTCCATTGGCGTATTTGCAGGCCTTATCGAAAGTCTCTTTACTGCTGATACCGAATCCGATCATCGTAGGATTGTTCAGCTTCAGATCAGCAATCCTGGAAAAATAAGCTTCAGTCGTATCACCCACCTGCAGGTTCTTTCCTGTAGTAGCAGAAGAAGACAAAAGGTAGATAAACGCATTGCTCAACCCATCTATCTTGCGGATGCGCTCGTCAGAAGTCTGCGGCGTCACCAGAAAGATATTTGTCAATCCATAAGCAGCAAACACATCCTGGTACAATTCCTCGTATTCCACCATCGGCAGATCAGGAACGATACAACCATCTACCCCTACCTCAGCACAGGCCTTGCAGAAATTCTCCACACCAAACTGCATCATGGGATTGACATACCCCATCAGTAAAACAGGTATACTGACCTTAGCACGCAACTCTTTCAACTGTTCAAACAACAGCTTCAGATCCATTCCGTTGTCCAGTGCCTGTTTGCTGCTTCCCTGAATGACAGGTCCGTCGGCAACAGGATCCGAATAAGGAAACCCGATCTCCAGCAGATCAGCACCGGACTGCTCCAGCGCTTCGGCGATCGCCACCGTATCGCCCAGAGAAGGATAACCTGCCGTATAATAAATTGATAATATATCTTTCTTATCCTGAAATAACTTTTTAATTCTGTTCATATCAAATTGCATCATCTCTCGTCCCTGCGAGATTTATAAATTAAAATACTTCATATACGTATCCATATCCTTATCGCCCCTGCCCGAAAGACAAACCACCACATTCTCCTTACCTGTAAAACTCATCTTCTCCAGATAGGCCAGTGCATGCGCACTTTCAATGGCAGGAATGATTCCTTCCATCTGCGTCAGCAGCAATCCCGCCTGCAGCGATTCATCATCTGTGATCGAAACGTAGCTGCCACGACCTGTTTTAAACAGATGCGCATGCTGAGGACCGATCCCCGGATAATCCAGACCAGCAGATACCGAATGTGGTTCTACCACCTGTCCGTCAGGCGTCTGCATCAGAATACTCCTGCTGCCATGCAGCACGCCTTCCTTACCCAAAAAGGTAGTAGCCGCAGAAAAACCACTGTCGACACCCTTACCCGCAGCCTCAACAGCGATCAGCTTCACATTTTCATCATCAATAAAATGATAGAACATCCCTATTGCGTTGCTTCCTCCACCCACACAAGCCAAAACATAATCCGGCTGATCACTCCCCGTCTGCTCCAGCAATTGCTTTTTGGTCTCTTCAGAAATGATCGACTGAAAAATAGCCACCATATCCGGATAAGGATGCGGTCCTACTACAGAACCTATAATGTAATGTGTATCCACCGGATTGTTGATCCAGTCACGCATGGCTTCATTGGTCGCATCCTTCAGGGTCTTGCTTCCTGAAGTCGCCGGTACTACCCTGGCACCCAGCATTTTCATCCTCGCTACATTTGGTGCCTGACGTTTGATGTCAACCTCACCCATATAGACTACACACTCCAGCCCCCTCAGCGCGCATACCGTTGCCGTAGCCACCCCATGCTGACCAGCACCCGTTTCCGCAATGATCCTTTTTTTACCCAGCTTTTCCGCCAAAAGAATCTGCCCGATCGTGTTGTTGATCTTATGTGCCCCCGTATGATTCAGGTCTTCCCTTTTCAGGAAGATATTCGCATTGTATTTTTTCGACAAACGTTTTGCCAGGTACAGCGGCGAAGGCCTGCCCACATAATCCTTCAGCAAAGCATGAAATTCCTTTTGAAAATCCTCATCTGCAATGATCTTCAGGTAGTTTTGTCTTAATTCTTCTACATTGGGATACAGCATCTCGGGGATGTAAGCACCTCCGAAATCACCATAATAACCCTTTTCATTTACAAAATAACTCATAGTCGTAGTCTATTCTTAAAATCGTTCAATTTATCAATATCCTTTATACCTGGTTCCAGCTCAAACCTGCTGTTCACATCAATGGCATAAAGCCGTATATCCTCTATATTTATCAGTTGTTCCAGACTTTCCGGTCCTATACCCCCGCTCAGGAAATAAGGCTTATCCAGCACATACCTGTCCAGCAATGCCCAGTTAAATACCTTACCCGAGCCCCCGTGATCCGGAGTCTGCGTATCAAACAAAAAGTAATCGGCCACCTCCAGATAAGCCTCCAGCTGCTCAAATTCAAAATGCTCATCTATCCCAAAAGCTTTGATGATCTCCGTACCATCAGGCAGCAAGCTCCTCAGTTCCCTGCAATAATCCGCAGATTCCCCGCCATGCAGCTGAACAGCATTCAAACCATAAACCGACACACTCAAAACCACCTCATCCAGATCTCCGTCTACAAATACCCCGGTCCTTTTAATAGCCAAAGGCAACGACTTTACGAACTCAGCAGAAAGATCAGCCACATAACGCTTTGATTTCCTGTAGAAAATAAAACCCATGTAATCCGGTTTCAGTTCAGCCAGCTCCAGAATATTGGCAGGCAGCTTCATTCCGCAGACTTTCAGTTTCGCCTGCATTACCTGCCTACCAGCTGATTAAAACTATTCAATGCTTTCTTGTTCAGCAAAGACTCCTCTGCGTCATAAAAACAATCTGCAAAAGCCCTGCTGCTGTCTATGGTCTGCAAAGCCAGTGCAGCATTGCAAAGCACTACATTCTGCTGGGCATAAGTACCCTTGCCATTCAGCACATCCATAAAGATCTTTGCAGAGGATTCCACCGTATCACCCCCTTTAATGGCCTGTTCATCAATCTGCTCAAAACCCAGGTCAGCAACGCTTACCAATGCTTCTCCGCTCTTACTAAAGGTCTTAAAATCACAGGTCAGAGACACCTCATCAAAACCATCCACCGCATGCAGAATGGTATAATTCTTATTCGTATCCTGATACAGGTACGCATACAGGCGCGCCAGTTCCAGGCTAAACACCCCCACAATCTGATTTTTCGGCTGCGCCGGATTCACCATCGGCCCCAGCATATTAAAGAAAGTCTTTACCCCCAGTTCCTTACGGATCGGTGCTACCGTCTTCATCGCCGGGTTAAACAGCGGAGCATGTATAAAACAAATCCCTGCGGTATCCAGGCTCCTTTTTAAAGTATCCTGATCATTGGTAAACGAATAACCCAGGTATTCCATCACATTGGATGATCCGCAGCCCGAGGACACCCCATAATTGCCATGCTTGGCTACCTTATGCCCGGCACCCGCCACAATAAAAGAAGCCAGGGTAGAAATGTTAAAAGTATCCTTGCCGTCACCACCAGTACCACACAGATCTACCAGTTCATAGTCTGAAAAATTCAGCTTCACACACAGGTCAAGCATGGCATCACGAAAACCCTGCAGCTCGGCTACAGTAATATTGCGCATACCATAAGCCGTAATAAAAGCAGCGATCTGCGAGGAATTGAATTCCCCCAAAGCGATAGAAGTCAGTATCTTCTGCGCCTCCTGACGGCTAAAAGTTTTGTTCTCGAATAGATGGTTTAGTATTTTCTTCATATCATTTGCTTCCTTTCAGAAGATTAATTAAGAGCATCTTTAAATTACTGACACTCCGGATGGCCTTAAACAAAAAAAGGGCTGCCTTATAGCAACCCTCAAAATATTTTTATATAAAATAAAACGTTCAAATACGGGGTTACACTACGCTATTGCGCTGTGCCACCACCAGTTGTTATGTCCGTTTTTCAGTATCATTCTATAGCAAAGATGGAATTGTTTTTGCAAAGCAGCAAATCTTTCCTTAAAAAAATTTAAAATTTAATTGTTTTTGGCAAAGTCAGCAATGTATTTATACAATTTATTGCAGCCAAAGATCATCTGGCTGATCATTCCTATATGCTTTTTACCCCTGATCACATGCATTTCCGTCTTTACCTTCTCAGCCAGCAATGTTTTATTGATCCGTTCCGACTGCATCTGTATCGCAGGGTAGGTCTTAGCTCCGTAAAAGATCAGGTGCGGATTCCGGACCTGATCCAGATAGCTCATTGGCGAGCCCTTGGCCCATACTGCGGGCTGGTCAGAAAAAGTCCTCAGAAAATTATAATAATCAGCATCTTTTTGTGCTGTACTCAGGTATTCATGCATATCCAGCCCAAAAGCATCGTTCAGGATCATCCCTCTGACCGGCCGGTTCATGCCCGCCGCCTTCAGGTATTTCGGATCGCTGTTGATCAGCTCCGCCAGGTGTGCACCCGCCGAATGCCCCATCAGAAAAATCCTGTCGGGGTTCCCGCCATACTCGGTAATATGATCTGCCACCCAGCTTACAGCCGAAGCACAATCCATCCCCATTTGTTCATAGGTATTATCAGGAGCAAGGCCGTAATTGATCAGTACAGTCACAAATCCCTTCCGCGCCAGGTTGCGCCCAAGCCACCAGTAAGTCTCTTTCTTACCGCTGCTCCAGGAACCGCCATGAATAAAAATGATCACATCCTGAGCCGTATCCACCTTTGTCTTGTGGTAAATATTCAGCTGCCTGCGGACATCGCCCGTAGCTGAGGTATAATTGACATCCCGTTCCACCTTAACCTTCGCCGAAAGCACATCAAAATATCCCAAAAACCCTAAAATCATCAATACTACAGTTGCAATCTTCATACTATATCATCTGCCGATCTTATTTAATCAGCGCTTTCTTTTCTTTTGTAAAATGGTTAAACACCAGTTTATCCGCCAAAGCAGGCAGTAATTTATTGATCCAGACGGTCAGTTTTCCCTGTCCGGTCATCACCAGCGTCCGCTTCCTTTCTGCGATGCCATCCACGATCCTGAGCGCTACCTCTTCCGAAGTCATCATCTTCCCTTCTTCCATACTCGTCTCCCCATGCGCCGCCCCATCCTTAGACAGTGCCGCTACGCGGATATTAGAAGTGGTAAAACCCGGACAAGCCACCATCACATGCACCCCGCTATGCAGCAGTTCCGTACGCAAGGACTCCATAAACCCGTTCATCGCAAACTTGGAAGCAGAATAACCCGTACGCCCCGGCAAGCCCCTGTAGCCGGCAATAGAAGATACGCCAATTATACTGCCTTTGGATTTCAAAATCTCCGGCAAAGCGTATTTTGTACAGTATACCGTGCCCCAGAAGTTCACATCCATCAAATGTTTCAATACCGAAAGCTCCGCCTCATTGAACAAAGCCCGCATAGACAGCCCCGCATTGTTTACCAGCACATCAATCTTCCCGTAAGTCACCAAAGCCTGCTTTACGATCAGCTCACAATCCTCTTCCCTGCTCACATCAGCCTGCACCGCAACGGCTTTAATACCATATCGTTTTTCCAGATCAGCAGTGATCTCACATAAGGTCACATACTGACGGGCCGCCAATACCAGATCAGCCCCTCTTTTTGCAAATTCTTCGGCACATGACTTGCCTATCCCCGATGAAGCACCGGTAATGATGACTACTTTATTCTTAAAATCCATTTACTTATTTAATTAATGAGTTTTCATAAGGCACTCTGGTCACAATAGACCTGCCCAGCGTGATCTCATCCGCATATTCCAGCTCACCCCCAAATGCGATGCCCCTGGCAATCGTTGTGATGGGAATCTGAAAATCCTTCAGCCTTTTATACAGGTAAAACAAGGTCGTATCACCTTCCATCGTCGCACTCAGCGCCAGTATCACTTCCTTTACCGGAGTAGTGGCCACGCGCTGCACCAGGGAATCAATGAACAGATCAGACGGCCCGATCCCGTCCATAGGTGAGATCAACCCTCCAAGAACATGATAAACTCCAAAATACTGAGAAGTATTCTCCACCGCCATCACATCCCTGGTATCTTCCACCACGCAAATCACCTCTTTATCCCTTTTGCCTGCAGAACAGATTTCACAAACCTGGTTGTCTGAGATGTTATGACAGATGTTGCAATGCTTGATTTCCCTTCTGAGCCGGATCACCGAATTCCCAAAATGCTCCACTTCCTCCTGGTCCTTATTCAGCAGATGCAGCACCAGCCGCAATGCAGTTTTCTGACCCACACCAGGCAGCTTAGAGAATTCAGCAACAGCATCTTCAAGGAGTTTAGAAGAAAAGTTCATTTTACAAACTTAGGGAAAGTTACGTAAGTATCCATGATGCACAATAAAATTCAGGCACAGCAAACATTTGCCTACCAATTAAAATATGAATTTCTTACATTTAGAACCTTAACAACCCTAACTTATGAGTCCGGCCATCCTACTTTCTTTTTTAATCGGTTACTTCCTGCTGCTGATCATCATTGCTTTTGCCACCTCAAAAAAATCATCAGACAACTCTACTTTTTTTGTAGCCAACCGCAATTCCAAGTGGTACCTGGTCGCCTTTGGGATGATCGGCACCGCACTTTCCGGTGTTACCTTCATCTCCGTTCCGGGCGAAGTCGGCTCACCTGCAGGCAACCAGTTTCAGTATTTCCAGTTCATTCTGGGCAATGCCGTCGGCTTCATCATCATCGCCACCGTGCTCCTGCCGCTCTACTACCGGATGAACCTCACCTCCATTTACAGCTATATAGAACACAGGCTGGGTCATTACAGTTATAAAACAGCAGCTTCCATATTCCTGATCAGCCGCACCATAGGCTCCGCCTTCAGGTTATACCTCGTAGTCATCGTACTGCAGCGTTTTATATTTGACAGTTATGGTGTTCCGTTCTGGGCCACAGTACTCATCTCACTCATCCTGATCTGGTCATACACCTTTAAAGGAGGGCTCAAAACCATTATTATCACCGATACCCTGCAAACCTTTTTCCTGGTACTTTCGGTATTCCTAACCCTGTATTTCATCTGCAGCAGCCTTGGACTCGACATTCCGCAAACCTTTGAAACCATCAAGAACAGCGGCTATTCCAAAGTTTTCTTCTTTGACGATTTCCTCACCAATGGCTTCCACTTCAGCAAAGCCTTTATCGGTGGTATATTCGTCACCATCGCCATGACCGGCCTTGATCAGGACCTGATGCAAAAGAACCTGAGCATGAAAACCATAGGCGAAGCCCAGAAGAACATGTTCACCTTTACAGGGATCTTTGTCATTCTGAATATCTTTTTCCTGAGTGTTGGTGCATTATTATACATCTATGCCACCAAAAATGGCATAGAAATTCCTCTGGATCATGTGACAGGAAAACCGAGAACAGACTTCCTCTTTCCTGAGATTGCGCTCAACCACCTTTCTGTAATACCTGCCATTATCTTTATGCTTGGCCTCACGGCTGCTACTTTTGCTACCACCGACTCGGCACTGACCGCAATGACCACCTCATTTTGTGTCGACTTTCTACAAATGGACAAAGGAGAAAATCAAAACTCCAAAGCATCTGTCAGCAAACGCCACATCGTACACGTAGCCTTTTCCCTGCTCATGTTTGTTACGATCATCATCTTCAACGCCTTCAATGATGAATCTGTGGTCAAAGGCATTTTTAAGGTCGCCTCCTATACCTACGGACCACTGCTCGGCTTATACAGCTTTGGTCTGTTCATGCGCAACAGGGGGCTGCACGACAAACTGGTACCCTTCGTTTGCCTCATCTCCCCTGCCCTGTGTTATGTACTGAACAACAATTCTGCTGCTCTGCTGGGCGGATATACCTTTAGCGTAGAACTCATTTTAGTCAACGGACTAATTACCTTTACCGGATTGCTGCTGATCAGCAGGAAGACCGATCAGCAAACCAAATTTTAATAGCCTTAATACCATATCGTATGACAAGTGAAGAGAAAATCAGAAGCGCATTTGAAAACAAAAACTGGCAGGAAATAAAAGTTACCGACTCCTGGCAGATCTTTAAGATCATGGCCGAGTTTGTTGACGGCTTTGAAAAACTGGCCAAAATTGGTCCCTGTGTATCCATATTCGGCTCTGCGAGAACCGCAGAAACCAACAAGTATTACGAAATAGCCGTAGAATGCGGCAAACTGCTTACCGACAGAGGCTATGGTGTCATTACCGGTGGCGGCCCCGGAATCATGGAAGCAGGAAACAAAGGTGCCCATACCAATGGCGGTAAATCTGTAGGCCTGAACATAGAACTGCCCTTTGAGCAGTTTCACAACAAATACATTGACCACAATAAACTGATGGAATTTGATTATTTCTTTATCAGAAAGGTCATGTTCATGAAATATTCGCAGGGATTCATCGTCCTTCCCGGAGGAATGGGTACTATGGATGAACTTTTTGAAGCCATTACCCTGATCCAGACGGGCAAGATCGCGCGGTTCCCTATCGTACTGGTGGGCAAGGATTACTGGGGCGGACTGGTCGAATGGATCAAAAGCACCATGCTCAACAAAGAACACAACATCCACGCAGAAGACCTCAATCTTTTCCGATTGGTTGATACTGCCGAAGAAGCCACAGAGCACATTTTCAGGTTTTATGAGAAATATGTGTTAAAACCGAACTTCTGATAAAGGTTTCGGTTTTATTCCCATATCACCAATTCTAACCCTACTGTAGCTTTCCTCCAACCTCCGGCGTTTACTTCAATAAACTAAAAAAAATGAAGTATATCTGTCTGCTGGTCTTTATGGCCCTAACTGCAATTTCCTGCAAAAAAGAATCAGGGAAACCTGAAGAAGAGATTAAGCCTGAAACGGATCTCCTTCGGGGGAGCCTAAAAACAGCAAATTTCTATTACATAGACGGCACTTACTATGTAAAACATTACATTTATGACGACCGGGGTAAACTGATCAGGGACGAAGACAAGACACAGGAAGGCGTATTGATGTCATCAAGGCGGTACGAGTATGATGTTTATAGAAATCTCCACATCCTTTCTCTGTGGTCAGCAACAGCTAAAGTTGCTGAACATACCTATACCTATAATAATGACAGCAAACTAAGCAAATCTGAATATAAGGAATATGCAAATGGCCAGCTTCAGGCCATATTTGAGCAGGTGTTTGAATACAGGAACGACAGACTCTACAAAGTGATTGTAAATCATTTCAATGATCCGGGCTCCTATTATATTATCCTGAGCTGGGATGGGGGCAATATCATCAGTCAAAAACGATACGATTTGAGCTCAGGCCTGCTTACGGAAGAAACCGTTTATGAATATGATGACAAGATCAACCCCTATCATCACCGGGGCATGCCCTCAGACGGCAATCCGCGGTACTCATCAATTAATAATGTAACCAAAAACACGACTACGACCACTGCGACCGGCACTACTTTACAGATCATCGCAGAGTTTGAATACGACACTTCTGACCAGCCTGTGAAGCAGGACAACCGCTTCAGCGATGGCAGAAAATTAAACGAGCAATCCTACACCTACCACTAGCCTGACTTTAGTAAATTTAGTGCATAAAAAAAGCCTTCCATGTGGAAGGCTTTTTTTATGAGCGAAAGACGAGATTCGAACTCGCGACCCCGACCTTGGCAAGGTCGTGCTCTACCAACTGAGCTACTTTCGCTGATTTTCAATGTTTTACAAATCTTTTCCAAGCTTTGCTTTTTGTACTCAGAGCGGGAATCGAACCCGCACGACTTTTAAGGTCACAGGATTTTAAGTCCTGCGTGTCTACCAGTTCCACCATCTGAGCATAATCTGTCAAAAGACAAATTAATTTTTTTATAAATGCTTCCTGGTATGAAGGCATTTAGAGCGAAAGACGAGATTCGAACTCGCGACCCCGACCTTGGCAAGGTCGTGCTCTACCAACTGAGCTACTTTCGCTTATGTTTCAGTACCATCCGGCACCTTCCTTTCACGGTCAGGATTAAAAATAAGCCCTTGTTTCCGTTTGGGATTGCAAATATAAATACTTTTAGATTAACGTCAAGTTATTTTTCATAAAAATGAAGGCTTCAGCATAAGTCATTGGCCTTCAATACCTCCGCGACAAGATCATGCTCAAAACCCCTGCCCAGCAGGTAAGTGATCACCTTATATTTGCGTTTATAAGCATCTTTTTCATGTATAGAGGCCAGTTTTTTTACCGCGGTTTCCTGTATTTCCTTCAAATATTCATCTCCGTCTATGGTCTTCAGTACATTGGCAATCATCTTGTCCGGTACCCTTTTCAGCTTAAGGCCCTGCTTTATTTTAATTTTACCCCATTTCTTGATCTTAAACTTGCCCGATACATACGCCAAAGCAAACCGTTCTTCATTTAAAAAATTGGTCTGGATCAGTTCAGAAATCAGCTCCTCCACATCATCCTTCCACAAACCCCATTCATACAACTTATCCCTGATTTCCTGCTGTGAACGTTCCTGATAGGCACAATAATGCTCAGCCTTCGCCAAAGCTGCATTTCTGCTTAGTTTAACCGTCTTTTTTGCTGATTCTTCCACCTGTTGCAATATTACTAAATTACAGGTACTAAACCTTAACCTTATTTTAACCCGGCAACTCTATATTTCTGATTCCACAACGCGGCAAACACTGAATTTTTATGCATCCATAAAACATCAATTACACCTAAAAGCAGCAATCATACTACCAAACCAGACTATTCTTCTTTATTTCACACAGAATCAAACAGATTTAAGTATTTTAACAGAAAACACATTCAAAATGCAGCGACAAATATTAAATTATCCTTAAAAAGATGTAAATTAGCAGCAATTAGGAACCATTTACCTGACTCCTTACCCGTATGGCTCATAAAAAAGTACTAAAAGTTGGATTAGATTCTGCTGCACCTTTTCCAATGCACTCCGATTACAACTCTGAGAAATTTGAAGGATTTGAAGTCGACCTGCTGAAAGCCATCACCAATCACCTGGATCTGGAAATAGAATATGAAGTATCTTTATGGCAAACCATTCTGGAAAAGCTGTTTAAAGGTGAACTGGACCTGATCTGTTCCGCTGTTACGGTTACCCCTTCCCGTCGCCATATCCTGGAGTTTACCAATCCTTACCTTCATTTCAGGCTTTGTGCCGTAGTCAATCAGGAAGACCATCTGAGAAACGTCGGTGACCTCAGAAACAAGACCATTGGGATCAGGGAAGCAACTGAAGCGGAGAAATATGTACATATCAACTTTCCGGGCAACAATATGGTCCATGCAGAAACCAACAAAGAACTGTACAGGAAGCTTATGGCCGGAAAAATAGATCTGCTGATCGATGATTCACCTATAGCAGGTGGTTTTCTGCAGAAAAACAAGAAACTTAAAGTAGGCATGTACCTGCCGGAAACGGATTCTCAGTATGCCATCGCCATGCGGAAAGGTGATGTGCAGCTTAAGGATCAGTTCAATGAAGCGCTCACCCTGCTGAAAGAGAACGGTACTTATCAGACCATTTATAAAAAATGGTTTACTGATATCCAGTTTTAAATAAAAGACCTTTCATGACTGACCTGAGCATGCAGGACAACGGTATAGAAACAAGACCTCGTTTTTACTGAGTCCACGTTCAGTCCACCTTGAGTCCACGTTCAGTCCACCTTTTTATAGAAAAAACGTGGACTCAAGGTAGATTCAAGGATCAGTCATAGTGCATTCATCACAAAGTCTGCTACCGCACAGATCCGCTTTCATTACTTATTAAAAAAGACTAATTTTGAGGCTATGAGTCATGCCATTTATAGCATTAAGCAAGTAGCGGAAATCCTGAATGTTAAATCCTTCCACGAGCAGAATGATGCAAAAATCAATAAGCTCGTCATGGACAGCAGGATCATCACAGATCCTGAAGGCTCATTATTTTTTGCGTTAAAGGCCAAAAGAAACGGACATGAATACCTGAAGGACGCCTATGCCGAAGGGCTCAGGAATTTTGTCATCAGCGAAGAAAAATATCTGAATGAACTCCCCGGAGCAAATGTGTTATTGGTAGAAGATGTACTAAAGTCTCTGCAAACCCTGGCCGGATACAACCGGCAGCAATATGACCTTCAGGTACTGGGCATTACCGGCAGCAATGGTAAAACTATGGTTAAAGAGTGGCTGTATCAGTTGCTTGCAGCAGACTTCAACATTATCCGGAGCCCTAAAAGCTTCAATTCTCAGATTGGCGTGCCGCTTTCCGTCTGGCAAATAGCCGAAGAACATACCATGGCGATCTTTGAAGCGGGAATTTCAAAGGCAGGCGAAATGGAGAGCCTTTCAGACATCATTGCACCAACCATTGGCATCCTGACCAATATAGGAGAAGCGCATGCTGAGGGTTTCTCTTCGCATAAGGAAAAGCTGCTGGAAAAGCTGAAGTTGTTTAAAAATACCGGTCTGTTTATATATTCACCTGATTATACTGAAGGACTAAGCCCGAAGGAATTGCCGGGAGCTGCAAAATTCTCCTGGAGTATGAAACAGCAGGCTGATTTAAGAATCCTTTTTATAGAACCCATAGAAGGCCGAAATTATGTAAGGGCAAATTTCAGAGGTGAAGAAATAGAATGTCTGATTCCTTTCAGAGACAAGGCTTCACTGGAGAACGGGATCATTTGCTGGGCAACATTGCTTGCCCTTGGCTATGCGCCGCAGGAAGCCGATCTCCGTCTCGAAAAACTCACAAGGGTGGGCATGCGCCTGGAGTTGAAAACCGGCATCAACCAGTGTTCTGTCATTGATGATTCTTACAGTGCAGACATTTCTTCGCTGGCTATCGCCCTTGATTTTTTGAATCTGCAGAACCAGCATCCGAAAAAAACACTGATCCTTTCCGATCTTCAGGAGACCGGAAAAAATGACCCCGTACTGTATGCGGAGATTGCCGCGCTGCTTAAACAAAAGAATCTGAACAGGCTGATCGGCATTGGCCCGCATATCTCTGCGTCGGCGGCTCTTTTTGATCTGGAAGCTGTTTTTTTTGACAGCACACAGGATTTCATAGAGAACTTTCCTGCACTGCACTTCAGCAATGAAACCATATTGCTGAAAGGGGCAAGAAAATTTGAATTTGAACGCATCAGTAAGCTCATTTCTCAGAAAATACACGATACTGTACTGGAAATAGATCTGAATGCACTTGCAGGCAACCTGCAGTTTTACCGCAGCAAACTAAAAACAGGTGTTAAGGTGATGGCGATGGTAAAAGCTTTTTCCTACGGCAGCGGCAGCTTTGAAATTGCCAATCTGCTGCAATACCATAAGGTCGATTACCTGGCAGTCGCTTATACGGATGAAGGTGTTGCCCTCAGAAAAGCCGGGATTACGATGCCTATTATGGTCATGAGCCCGGAGCCATCGGCTTTTGAGGCCATTATCAAACATCACCTGGAGCCCGAGATCTATAATCTGGAGATCCTGAAAAGTTTTACCCGCTCTTTAAATGAATATACAAGCAACTACCCCATACACCTGAAAATTGATACGGGCATGCACAGGCTCGGATTTGAGGAACCTGATATTGAAGATCTGCTGAGGGAACTTCAGACCGGAACACAGGTGAAGGTCGCCTCAGTTTTCTCTCACCTGGTAGCCAGTGATGCTGCCGAGCATGACGGCTTCACCAAACATCAGCTGGAACGTTTCAGTGCAATGGCCGGTCAGATCAGTGAAGGACTTGAATATGATTTTATCCGTCATATTTCCAATACTTCAGGGATCACCAGGCATCCGGAAGCGCAGCTGGACATGGTACGGATCGGCATAGGCTTATATGGATTTGATGGTGGTCTGGTCAGGAACAAGGGTTTGCAAACAGTAGCCGTTTTGAAAACCACCATTACCCAGCTCAAGCACATTAAACCCAATGAAACAGTTGGCTATAGCCGCAAAGGTATACTGACAGCAGGCGGTACCATCGCTACAGTAAAGATCGGTTATGCAGATGGTTATAACCGCAAGTTTGGCAGCGGTACGGGGAAAATGATGGTTAACGGCAACCGGGTGCCTACTGTTGGGGTGATCTGTATGGACATGTGTATGCTGGATGTAACAGGTCAGAATGTAAAAACAGGTGACGAGGTTATTGTATTTAATGGGGAGCTTACGATCGCTGAACTGGCGGAGCAGATAGATACGATTCCTTATGAAATCCTGACCAATATTTCCCAGCGTGTAAAGCGAGTTTACTTTTATGAGTAAATTCCGGCGATAAAATCCATAAATTTGCGGCATGAATAGAATTGGCAGGGCATTTCTGAGGTATTTTATAAAAGGGCTATTGATCGTATTGCCCATAGCGCTCAGCATTTTCATTGTCGTTTGGGCGGTTACTACGGTAGACAGCTGGTTGAATATCAATAACATTCTGGGTGTGGATCCTCAAACAGGAGCCAGCAGAAATATACCCGGACTGGGGCTGGTACTGGTGATCTCCCTGATCCTGGTGGCAGGGATATTTGTGACCTTTTTTGTGACTGAACCCATGTACAACTGGTTTCAGCGCATCCTGGATCGCCTACCCATCCTGAAATTCATTTATTCTTCCATTAAGGACCTTACTGAGGCTTTTGTGGGTGATGAAAAAAAATTCAATCATCCGGTTCTGGTAGAGGTGGAAGGTGGTCTTAAAAAGATTGGCTTTCTGACACAGCCAGATCTGAAGAGAATTGATCTGCCGGATGAGGTGGCGGTCTATTTCCCGCTTTCCTATTCTTTTGCCGGACAACTCTGTATTGTTAAAAAAGACAAAGTCACTGAACTGGATATGAGTGCTGCTGATGCCATGAAACTGGTGGTGAGCGGCGGGGTAAGCGGATTGTAGGATCCGCCTGTATTGTCGCAAGATACGGGTTTCCGCAGCGGGGTATTCCGGCTAAATTTGTAGTATAAAAAAACAGATCATGGAAACACAGCACGAGATCGATTACTCCAGAATTGAGAAAGCCATAGCGTATTTAAAGCTCCACTATAAGGACCGGCCTTCTCTGGAAGAGGTGGCTGAACACGTCAACATGAGTGCTTTTCATTTTCAGCGCATGTTTACGGACTGGGCGGGCGTCAGTCCCAAACAATTTTTACAATACCTGAGCCTGGAACATGCCAAGGGTATTTTGAAAGAACAGCAGGCTACTTTATTTGATGCGGCGTACGAAACCGGGCTTTCGGGCACCAGCAGATTGCACGATCTTTTTGTCAAAGTAGAGGGTATGACTCCGGGAGAATACAAAAATGGCGGACAGGCGCTGCACATCAATTACAGTTTTGCGGAAAGTCCATTCGGCAAACTCATTGTGGCTTCTACGTCTAAAGGAATTTGTCACCTCGCTTTTGCGGATGAAGGTGACGGTAAAGCCTTCGCAGAACTTCATCATAAATTCCCCAATGCGGTTTACACACAGCTGGCAGATCAGACACAGCAGAATGCCATCTTTATCTTTACGCAGGACTGGAATAAACTGACAGAGATCAAACTGCACCTGAAAGGAACACCTTTCCAGCTCAAGGTATGGGAAGCCTTGCTAAAGGTCCCCATGGGCGGACTGACCACTTATTCCAGACTGGCGGGTTTAGCGGGCAGCCCTAAGGCATCAAGGGCTGCAGGTTCTGCGGTGGGCGACAACCCCGTGGCTTTCCTGATCCCCTGTCACAGGGTCATCAGATCGACCGGAGAGATCGGGCAATACCATTGGAGTACTGCGCGTAAAGAGGCCATACTCGGCTGGGAAGCGGCTAAAGCCTACAGACTAACGGATACCGTAGCAGAATAGGTTCTTCCATCAGAAGGCCAGATCCCGGGACCCGGATAAAACTGCGGACGCTTGGTAAAATAATGTTTATCAAAGGCATTATTCACATTCAGGCCAAGGCGCAGGTAGCCGGTGATTCCGATGTTGGCATTGGCATCAAACAGGTGGTAAGAGGGAACCAACCCTATGGAGCCGCTGGCATTTGGGGCTACGGTATTCAGTGCGTCGGCAAATGACCTGGCCGTATAACTGTGCAACAGGCTCAGACTGTTGTGCTTTATTTTTAAGGTTGCCCCGTTTCTGCTTTGCCACTCAGGTACGCTTTCTACCTTGTTGCCGTCTACAGATACATTTGCACTGCCTGAACGTATCACCGCATTTTGATATTGTGCGTCCATATAAGCGGTGGCGGTAAAAAGGGACAGGCTGGCCGTTTTATTCAGCTGAAACTCTGCCTGGGTAAACAGCTCCAGTCCTTTTGTTTTTGAATCACCGATATTGGTTTTCAGGTAGATTTCCTGATTGCTGCTATTGGTCTGCACCAGGGTTCCCAAACGGTCGTTGTACTGCAATTGAAAATAACTGACATCCCATACCAGGAATTTGTAGCTGCCCCTGAAACCTCCCTCAAGGTTATAGCCTTTTGCATCTTTCAGGTTCTTGTCTGCCAGTTCATTCAATGCGCCGGGAATAATGTCTTTAAAAATCACAGGTCGGTAAGCCTGCGACCAGCCGGCATACAGGTTCATGGTCTTGCTCAGCTCGTATTGGGCGTTGGCGGCAAAGAGCGGAAAATGATGGCTGATCTTATTGGGGATGTCGTTTGCAGGATAGTTGTCCTTCGCGATCGTTCCGCTCATATTGGTTTCACCGGCCTCTACCCTGAAGCCCGTGTTAATAGAAAACTTCGGCAGCAATACCCATCTGTTCTCTGCAAAAAAGGCGAAGTTGTTGGTTTTCAGGTGCAGGTCCCGGCCCCATCCCGGTGTAACCAGCGAGAGGTCAAAATCTGAAGCGGTGCTTCCTTTACCCAATTGCTGACGGTGCAGGTCATTGTTCATGTACTGCACACCTGCGGCCAGATTACTGGTCTGCCCAAAAAGGCTGTAAGACTGCAGCAGTCTCAGCTCAGTCGTGTAGCTGTTGAAATGATCAATATCTACCTGTCTGTTGGCATATTGCAGTGTTACAGGATCTATAACATCCGCTACTGTGGCCAGTTTGTCAAACAAAACACTGTTGCGTGCGCCGATAATGGCAGAAGTACTTAGTTTCAGCCTGGTCTGCTCCCCTGCTTTCCAGTCTGCGGTGATAGAGGGTACATGGATCTCAGGATTGTAATAGTTCCGGGACCGGGTTGAAGAACGGGGATCGTCCTTAAACATCTGATCGGTGAGCTGTCCGGCCAAATGGATCACATAATTGGAACGGGTGTATTCGGCCTTGATTTCCAGATCCGGATTGAGCTGGTAAAACAGCGATATGTTTTGGGCGTCATATTTAGAGTCGCCGTTTTCCCGGTAACCGCTATTGCTTTTTTTATTGAACCAGGCATAATACCTGAATTTACCTTTGGTTCCGCTAACGGAGTTAAAACTGCTGAGCAAGCCATATGAGCCCACTGTATTGATACTTTGAAAAGCGAGTGCTGAGGAATCAGGGCGTTTGCTCACATAATTGAGCATACCGCCAAACTGGGCCCCGTATTGCAAGGAACCCGTGCCTCTGACCAGTTCTATGCGTTCTACAGCTTCCATCGGGATGTTATAATGACTGGCTGGGTAGCCGTACATGTCTGAATTGGTGATGATGCCGTCTTTACGGATGTTGAACTCCCAGCCCCTGTGCGGATCAAGACCTCTGGTTGAGATGTTAACCTGGTTGCCTGTCCCGTCCATGTCGTACACAAAAACACCGGGAATTTTAGCGAAGATCTGCCGTCCGTATTTTTCTGTCAGTGCGGCATCTCGGTTGGTCAGTTCGATTACTTCGTTTTTTTTACCCGAAAAAATAAAGGTTCCTGCTACAGAATCCAGACGTTTGATGTCACGCTGTTTGGTAATCCTGTTGATATTGACTTCCTTCAGTTTTTTAGCGTCATCTCTGGAAGGGGTTTGGGCCAGCACCGGCAAAGTAAAAACCATGCTGAATAATGTGGTGTAAAGTATCCTCATGTATAGTTTATATTTGGTTGATGGCTAATATATAAATTAAAACCATATCCCCTCTGCATTAAAATAGAATCATTCTAATGCAGAGGGGATATGGTTTGTTTTAAGGATACTGCTGCTATTTAGGAGGCACTCAGTAGCCCGGGTTCTGTATCAGCAGGTTGTTTCTGTTGATCTCGTCACGGGTGAAAGGTCTGAAATAGATCTTATCGTCCCATTTACGGTCTTCCTGCGCAGTTTCCGTTGTCGGGGTGTAGGTATAATCATATACTGCAGGATCATAATGATAAGGGGCAGACATGGTTTTACCCGGCTTAAATGTACCTGAAACTTTGATATAGGTTGTTTTTCTGCCCAGTGTAACCGGAGCGGTCATCCAGCGGCGGGTATCGTGGTAGCGCTGCTCTTCATAAACCATTTCTATCCGGCGTTCGTGGCGGTAAATCTCCTTTAATTCTTCTTTGGAGCCACCGGTAATGGCCGGCATGCCTGACCTGAACCGGATTCTGTTGAGCCATAATTCGGCTTCAGACAGCTGCCCCAGCTCAATACTCGCCTCAATATAATTCATTACGGCTTCCGTATACCTGAAAAACGGCCAGGGTATAAATTGCGGCTGTGATGCATCCACAATATTTGGGTCCGGATCAATAAATTTATGGGTATAATATCCGGTCCAGCTGCCATTCCAGTTTTCTATGGAACTGCCCCGGGTGTCGAGACCTTTGAGACGGATGGTATTGCCTTTATCGTCCTTCAGGTCGTATTCACCGGTCTGGATCTGATTGGCGGGGTCTACTCCACCGGATACTTTGTCTCTTGGTTTCCAGCCTGCTGCGTCATATAAGATCGTAGCATAGAAACGGGGATCCCGGTTCTGATAAGGCATGGCCTTTTGTGCAGTATTGGTCCAGCTGAACTTTGTTCCGTCGGCCATTTCGTAGTCGTCGACGAGCAAGCCTACAGGGGTATTTCCTGCCCAGTTGTGGTAGCCGTTGGGTCCGTTGGCCCTGCCGTAACGCATGTCACTTCTGTCTATAAAATACCTGGCAAAAATCAGCTCTGATGCGGCTGAGGCATCGATACCCGGGGCTTTGCTTCCTCCGCCCATGGCGATGCTTTTATAATTGACCCGTCCTTCTGCTTCGGAAACAGGTGCTGAAAGGCCCATTTTATATCCTGTGCCTGCGTCCATTACTGCTTTGGCTGCTTTTTGCGCGGAATCCCAGCGGGCGTTGCGGTCGCCGCTCAGGTATCCGAGAAATTCAGGAGTGGGATAGGCAGAGATGACCGCCGATTTGGCCTTTGCTGCAGGAATGTCGTGCAGGTCACTTGCGGCGTAAAGCAATACTCTTGATTTTAATGCCAGGGCTGCCAGGGAATTGGCCTGCCCTTTTTGCATTCCTTTTCCGGTAAGGAGTTTAAATGACTCTTCACAATCTTTGAGGATGAAATTGACGCATTCTTCATAGGTCGCTCTTTTTACTTTAAAGTCGTCATCAAGGGAATAGCTTTTTGTGATGATGGGCACGCTGCCATAAAAACGGAGTAATTGCTGGTAGAAATAGGCCCTGAGAAAATAGGCTTGTCCCAGAAGCTGATCTTTGATGTTCTGATCGGTAATGGCATTGTCTGTTCCGGTCAGACGCTCTATGGTGATGTTGCAGGAACGGATCCGGTTGTACATCTGGTTATAGTCCCAGGTGGCGTCGACCCATCCCAAAGTGGTGGGGTTGATGTTGCTGGAATTGACGAGGTCTATTCCTCTTGTGGGGTGCGTAAAAAGGGATTCGTCGGATACTGAGGACAGCATTTGCTCTGCAAAACCACCTACACTCAGTCCGTTATAAATCTCGGTAACAAAAGCCTGCGCCAGTGCCGGGTCTTTCCATACCAGCTCTGCGGGTATGGCTGTCGGCGGTTGAACGGAGAGAAAATCCTTCTTACATCCTGAGCCCAGCAGGACCAGAAGAATGAGCGTGAATATGTATGTATTTCTATTTATCAGTTTCATATAAAATGTTTTTAATCCTGTCCAACCTTAAAAAGTAGCTTTAATTCCGGTGTTGATCACTCTGGCCTGCGGATAGTACTGCGCGCTGCTGTTGGTAGATTCCGGATCCCATACTTTGATCTTATCGAGCGTCACCAGGTTCAGTCCGTTTACGTATACCCTGAGTGCCGTGAAACCGATCTTTTTAGAGATTTCAGGTGCCAGTGTATAGCCCAGTTCTACATTTTTAAGTCTGATGTAGTTGTTGCTGCGCATCCAGTATGTATTGCGGGCGGCATTGTTAAAATCGGTATAGTAAGTTTTGCCGCGGTTTGACAGACGGGGATTCTCGCTGTTTGGGTTGTCTATGCTCCAGCGGTTCTTGTAAGACCATTCCAGAAAGTTTCCGATGTCACCGGACTCGGTCAGTCCGATGATCTGAATACCTCCTGTAGCCCCCTGAACGAGAGCAGACAGGTCGAAACCTTTATAAGCCAGATTCAGATTGAAACCACCGGTAAAGGTGGGTGTATTTGTTTTATCTGAACGGATCTGGTCATCACCGTTGATCTTGCCGTCTCCGTTTACATCTTTAAATTTCATATCACCCGGCAAAAGTTTACCGGTAAAGGCACTGTAATCGACTTTATTGGCATTGATTTCTGCCTGGTCCCTGAAAACTCCGTCGTACTGGTAAACCAATTCTGTTCCGGTAGGCATACCCGTTGAACGCTGCCATGCCGGAGCGCCTGGTGTTTCATCCCAGAACACGATCTTATTCCTGGCATATCCACCGTTTACACTTAATCCGTAAACCAGCTCTCCTGCCTGGTCATTGTAGCTGAGTTTAAATTCAAAACCCTTGTTGTTTACTTTTCCGAGATTTACCGGCGGCAGTTTATCAGTGATCCCTGAACTTCCCGGTACGGAATTGCTCCTGGCGATCAGGATTTTTGTACGCTTGTTGTAAAAGGCGTCCAGTTCCAGGCTAAGCCTGTTGTTGAGGAAAGAGGCGTCCAGCCCGACGTTGGAGTTATTGGCCACTTCCCATCCGAAGTCCAGGTTAGGCACCTTATTTTCGATCAGGGTCTGGGTCTGCTGATCGTTGATGACGTAGTTTCCGAAACCCATGGTACTCAGGTACTGATATTCCTGAAGTGCATCTCCAAAATAGGCTTCAGCACCCATCTGACCCCAGGATGCTCTGATCTTTAAATTGTCCACGAATTTCACATGGTCTTTAAAGAAAGGTTCTTCAGATAGTCTCCAGCCAAGAGATAACCCCGGAAAGAAACCAAAGCGCCTGTCTTCGGGGAAAATATAGGACCCATCGGCCCTCCAGAGAAACTCTGCCAGGTATTTTTCCTTATAGTTGTATCCTACTCTTCCGAAATAACTCAGACGGGCACGCTTGAAAAGGTTATTCGGATCGCCCGGATTGCTGATGGATTGTTCCTTGTCGCTTCCGGCCAGCAACTCCTGCAGGGCAGTTGAAAGAAAGTATCTTCTGAAAGCAGAAAAACCGTCGTTATCTACCTTTTCCCGGGTCACTCCTGCCATCAGTGCCAGGTTATGTTCGCCTATTTTCTTATCGTAATTGATCATTCCTGTGAGGTTGACTGCCAGCTGAGATCCGGCGGTCTCTGTCAGACTGGGGTCTTTGCGATCGGAACGTACTGATCCGGTAAGTACGGGAGTTACCCCATCTGCCTCAAAGGATTGTTTATCCCAGTAATAAAGCGTCCATGGCGTTTGCCAGTTCTTTTGCCTGCCGGCAAATTTATCTATGGAGGCGGTACCTGTGAGCTTCAGTCCTTCTACCCAGGGCAACCTGATCTCTACTTTTCCTGTGGTTTGCAGATAATCTCTGCGGTCACGGTTATAGCCGGTGAGGTCTGTCGTGGTCACATAAGGATTATAACCAAATTCAATATCCGGACCGGGCAGGCCGTTGGGCCAGACTTCTATTTCAGTAGGCTTGCCTCTCATGACCATTCTGAATACATCTGCTGCTGATACCGTAGGGAAATTACGCATTTCCTCTCTGCCGGTAATGCCGAGGGTGGTAGTTACATATTTGTTAATATTGGCTTCAAGGTTGACCCGCATGTCGTACTGCTGGTAGCCGGTAGCTGATTTTTTATAATAACCGTCCTGATCCAGATAACCCAGTGAGATCAGGTATTTGATATTCTCTGCGCCTCCGTTGATCTGCAGGTTGTGACGCTGCTGGGGTGACCAGTTTTTTAGTGTAGTACCAAACCAGTCGGTATTCGGATAGCGCAGGGGATCTGATCCGTCTTTCAGCTTTTGCATTTCATCGGGTCTGTATGCAGCGGTGATGGTGGTATTGTTGTCTGGTCTGGTATAGGTTCCTGTTGATTTAAAGGCGGCCCAGGCGGCAGACCATTGGTCCTGCGGGAGGTCGGCCCCGAAGATATTGAGCTCGTTTAAAATCTCTGCGTATTGAGAGGAGCTGGACATTTTCGGGACTCTTGTTGGTTGTTGCAGACCGTATCCGAAATCGTAGGATAGTTGTGGTTTTCCTGATTTACCTTGTTTGGTGGTGATCAGGATTACTCCATTGGCGGCCCTGGAACCATAGATAGCCGCTGAAGCATCTTTAAGTACGGACACGCTTTCCACATCGTTGGGATTCAGCCTTTCGAGTCCGCCCGCACGGTTGGGGACACCGTCAATTACGATGAGGGCGTCATTATTCCCCAGGGAATTGGTACCCCTGATGCGGATTCTGGAACCGTCATAACCCGGTTCGCCACTAGCCTGGACTGCGGTAACGCCCGGCAAACGTCCGGCCAGGGAATTCGAAAGATTAACTGTCGGTGTTTTGGCCAGCTCTGTTCCTTTTACAGAAGTTACCGCTCCGGATACTACTGCTTTTTTTTGTGTTCCGTAGCCCACGACTACGATCTCTGACAAGGCCTGGGAGTTTTCCAGCATCTTCACATTGATCTCCTTCTGCCCGTTGACGGCGATTTCCTGGCTGTCGTAGCCCATATAGGAAAACAAAAAGCTTGCATTGTCAGGAGCCTTAAGGCTGAATTTACCGGCGGCATCGGTAGTGGTACCAAGTGCGGTACCTTTAACTTTGATGCTCACTCCCGGGATCGGTTTGCCACCGGCCTCGGTAACTTGTCCGGTTACGACAATATCGGCAGCGGAGGCTGAGTTTTTGACTCTGATCACCACCAGATTGTCTTCCAGCAGTTGAAATTCCAGATCGGTACCTTTCAGCAGCGTGGTCAGCGCGTCAGATATGAGTACCTGATCTTTTATAAGGGTGATGTTTTTACTATCGGCGAGGTCCTCTTCGCTGTAGAGCAGTCTTAGATTACCTTTCTTTTCAAGGACAGTGAGGGCCTCCTTCAGATGAACCTTTCTCAGGTTCAGATCAACTCTGGTGCCTTGTGAAAAGGTGGATGCTGATACCTGAAGGCAGAGGACAAACGATGAAACAAAGATCCAGTTTAACATCATTATTAGTTTTTTTTTGGAAAAGTTGGCACATAGAACTTTATTGCACAGTTCTTTTTTTTTCATAGATTTGTGAATTTCAAAGTTAAAAATCTGTAATAGTAGCTTTTAGCTACTCATGAAGGGTTTGAGGGGAGTAAAATGTTTGCCGCATTTAACTCCCTTTTTTTTACTAGTAAATGGTCAGGTCATGTTCTTCAAGTTTAAAGTGAAAAGGTTTGATTAGCTGCATTGCTTTAAGGGTTTCTTCGATGGTTTCATCTTTAAAAGCACCTGTAAAGCGGTAAGATTTAGGTTGTTCGTTGTTGAAGCTGATCTTTACATTGAACCAGCGCTCCAGTTTCGGCTGAAGGTCTTCCAGTGATTCATTTTGAAAAACGAGCTGACTGTCTCTCCAGGAGGTTTCCTGAATGTATTCATTGTTGCCTATGCGTACCGGAACCACGTGCTGAATGGTTAGGGTAATGTCTTTTTGAGCCGGACGGTCACCTGCTGTCTTTCCTGGGTTTTCTTTTTTATTTTCAACCAGAGCGAACTTTTCTGAAGGGCTTAAAATGATCTTTTGTTCAGAACGGTCATTGACGGAAAGTTCAATAGAGCCCCTGAGCAGTGTGGCCTCCGATTTCCTATCTACCGGATAAGCTCTGATGTTAAAGGCGGTGCCAAGCACCTTAACGCAGATCTTATCGGTACGGACGATAAAGGGATGGCTCTTGTGGTGGGCAACATCAAAAAAAGCCTCACCGACAAGGTATACCATACGCTTTTGCTGCTTGTTGATGTTGCTGTTGTAAAAGAGTTTGCTGTCTGAATTCAGCCATACCATGGTTCCGTCGGGCAGCTTGATTTTTTTCCTGATGCCTTTGCCTGCCACAATGAAGGTATTGGGTTCAAACTGATTCGTCCGGCTGAAGAAATATATCCCTGCGGAAACCATAACGGCGAATACCGCAGCTATAGCGATCCAGTTTTTATATTTTCCAAATCCGGTGACTTTAGGTCTTTCTGCCGCAGGTTCAAAGTCCTCTGCAAATTTAAGTTTGTGCTGTCTGAAGACACGGTCGAGATCCGGTGTATCGGTATCGTCCTGAACATTGAGCCAGAGCTGTTCTAAAAATTCCTCATAATACACAGAATCGGAATACTGTTCAGCCAGCTCACGTAACTCATCTAATTCGCTTTGATTAGCTTCACCAGCCTGCCTGCGGGCCAGGAGTTCTACAATTCTGTTCTTGGACATACAAATTACCGGATAGGTTTATATTGGTTCGTATGTATAGGACAGTTTTTCTGAGGAAACTCCCTAGTCCTTTTTAAAAAAAAATCAGCTGAGGTTAAATTCGGCTTTGAGTAATGCGGTGAGTTTCTTTATGGCGGAAACAAGATGTGCATCCACTGTTTTTACTGAGATGTTCAAAATAGAAGCGGTTTCCTTATAGCTTAATCCGTCCTCTTTAATGAGCTTAAATACAAGTTTGCACTGTGATGGAAGCGCTTCTGTAGCCCGTTCCAATTTCTTCTTCAGTTCATCATTGATCAATAACTGCTCCGGGTTTGGGTTATCCAGGATAATCTCCAGGTCAAGATCATCTATGGAGATCCATTCCTGCCGGGAGTGTTTGCTAAGTACATTTAAGGAAAGGTTCCTGGCGATGACGAATGCATAAACCTTAATGTTTCTGACTTCCGGCAGTTTCTCTCTGCTCCTCCAGATCGTGATCATTACATCACTCGCTGCTTCTTCCGCTAGTTCTCTCGACTTGAGCAAATAAAAGCAAAACCGGTACAGGGAAGGGAATAAATACCTGAAGAGCTGTTCATAAGCATGCTCGCTATTGTGCAGGGCAATATGGCTTATCAGACTTTTCAGGTCAGGTAAGTGATTGGACATAGGGATTATATTTGATTAATTCAAATGTATGAATTAATCAATACCATGCAAATCTTAATGGCCGGTTTTGGATACAGCTCTTTAATCTCCTTTTCAAAACAGGGTGTACTATTTCGTTTTAGCATAACTGGAAATGTCATAAATAAAAAAATATAAAAAAAGTCTAGTAATTTAGTATACTTTATTTATATTTGTATCATCAAAGGCAGGAAGACGCATTTGAATAATACATAGTCATGTGGCCGAGTGGTTAGGTGAGGGTCTGCAAAACCTTTGACGGCGGTTCGAATCCGCCCTTGACGTCCAGTTCAATTTCTTATTGTCTGAATTTTAGATGTTTGGTTAGATCTAAGTTTTGTTTAAAAGCCAGGTTGGATGATCTGGCTTTTATTTTTTGTAAAAAAAACGGAGATACAGCAATCCGCCGTATCCCCGCTATCTAAATTAACGCTCTCGTATATATAGACGGGCAAATTTGTCTTTTATTGTACTTGCTTTAAAAAAAATACAGGAGGTTACCGGAAAAAGCTACCTGCTGATCAAAAGCTGATAAACCTGACCTTTATTGCCTGCCAGTAATATCAGCTTGCCTTTCTTACTTTTATGGATTACGTTGAAGCTGAGTGAAGAAAGATTATGCCAGTTTATGCCACCATCGTTAGAAACATCCGTACCGGAGGATCCGGTCGCAAGCAGCGTTTTCCGGCTCACATAAATTACTCCTGACCGATATCCGGAGACCGGTGCAGAGGGTTTGTTCCAGGTTTTGCCTCCATCTGATGTCAGCAGTATATTATTTGTATTTTCTTTATCTTTCAGGTAGTTTCCTCCTGCTACAACTCCATGGTTCTTATCATAAAAATCCATGGAAAAAACTCCGGTACTGCTTTCACCCTGAATGACCGGACATTTAAATACCTTCCAGGTATCGCCATAGTTATCTGTAAAATAGATGTTGGAAACAGAACCTCCTGTGGCAATCCATGCCAGTCCTTTCCCAAATGTTTTAATGGTAGTGCCACTGGCTGCAAAACCCGCCTCCCCTGTTTTTAATTCTGCCCTGAGGTGGTCTGAAACATTTTGCCAGCTCAACCCGCCGTCTCTGGTTTTCAGGAGCTGCATCTTGTTTTGGATGGGATCTCCAAAGATCATTCCGTTGCGGCCATCCCAAAACCCCATGCCATCCAGAAATATAGCTGAATCCGTATTTTTATAACATTCTTTCCAGTTTTTGCCTCCGTCTGTAGTGAGCAGTACATAAGCCGGGGAACCTGCGTTTACTACAATGGCTCTGTTTTCATCAAATGCTTCAATATCTCTGAAATCCAGCTTTTCATACCCTGGAGGTTTCATCCACTTCCAGCTGATTCCTCCGTCGAGCGTCTTTCCTATACTGCCATCGCTTCCGCTTAACCAGGCCACCTGATCTGTCACCACAGACATCCCTCTTATACTGGCGTTGCCGCCAGGACTAAGCGGTTTAAAATGATAGCTCTGCGCAAATCCGGTGAAGGAAAAAGACAGCAGACAGATCAGGAAAAAGGGCTTCATCGGCTATTTTACTCTTTTCCAGGTTTCCGACCGGCCGATCAGAGAAATACCGATATAACCTCTCATGCTCAGCTGTCCATTGCTTTTTATGCTCATATTACAACTATAGGTCTTGCCCGATTTCGGATCATAAATAGTTCCGTCAGTCCATTTCCCGTCATCATAAATAAAGTCCTTCAGAATCTCCAGTCCGAGGATAGGCCTCGTTCTGAGGCTCGCATCCGGGTTCTTCTGATCTGTTTTTACAGTTCCTTCAGTACCTTTTGGATCTTTTATCCATACGATCTTCCCAAAATATTTATCACCTTTTTTAGTGATCTCTACATGGGCTTCTTCAGTTGAATTTATCCATTTTCCAAGGATAGCATCTTTATTCTGGCTGAAACCGGAAAAGGACAATATCCCAAACAGCAGTATAAGGCTTAAATATTTCATAGCATACATTTTTATCTGTCAATTCTTAGGTAAAGCATGCATCAGTAACCATGCCAAAGCAGGGGCCTGTTATTTGATGACCTTTAACACTCCTTTCATGACCAGATAGTGTCCCGGATAGGTACATATAAAAGGATAATCACCCGGAACAGAGGGCACAGTAAAATAAATTGTATCTGATTTTCCAGGCTGCAGCAGCGTGGTGTGTGCGAGTACAGCCGCGTTATCAGGTACAAAATTAAGGCGCTCACCGTCAAGTCCCATTTTCATCGCCAGTTCACCTATTGCATTGCCTGAGCCTTTTGTGGTCAGCACAAAGTTATGCAGCATATCATCTTTATTGACAAAGGTCAGTTTTAGTTTTGTCCCCGCTTTAACGGTGATGTTTGGAGCATCAAATTTCAGCCCTGGTTTTGTACCGAGTACAATGGTCTTTTCTGCTCCGTTCTTCCAGCTTGCCGGCTGTTCAGTTCTGTGTTTTTCGCTTGAAGCAGTAGCTTTGTCTGAAGACATTTTACCCATGTCCATGTGGTTGTGGTCCATCATAGCTACTGGTTTATTTTCTTCAGTGATACTGAGCTGATCTCCGTCAGGAATCTGGTTCAAAGTATAATAACCATAATTGTGCAACAGCGCGAGGTTTCCGCTGTCTGAACGAATGCCTTCGGCTTTGATCTCATGAATATAGCCTGCTTTCAGGCTATCCAGTACCAGTCTCACTTTTTTATGGTCATCAGAAACTACAATTGCTTTAATGATCCGCCCGGCCATATTTATAGCAGGACTTCCATACACATGATGGTATTTATACGTAAATGTCGATATTTTATAAGAAGCCGCATTTCTGGCAGTCTTTACATCAACAGGTTTTGTAAATTCCAGTTCAAAACCATCTGGTTTTGCTTTCATGGTTTGTATCTCAAAGGGTGTCTTACCTGACCAGGTCAGCCGCTGCAGACCATATTCTCCCTTACCGGTAGAAGACCAGCCCCTTGAAGTCATCCCTACCAGCATACTTCCGTCAGATCCCCAGTTCATTCTCAGAATACCCGATGAAAATCCCTCTCTGAATGGAAAGACCGCACCCTGGTAAACGCCTTTTACCTTTTCAAGATAGACTCTGCTGATCTTGCTTTGTGCCTGATCGCCTACAAACATTTGTCCTTTAAACGGACCCATTTTACCCTGATCTGAATAATTCAATATTCCTGAGGTAGAATTGCCCATTACAGAATGTGGTATCCAGACAGAAGGCGTCTTTAAACCAGGAACACGTTTGGCAACGTCATATTTGGGTTCACCGGTATCAGGAATATCTTTCTTACGCAGTTTCACGGGTGACCCGGGTTCTCCTGCCCAGATCAATCCTGCGGGATTACCCACAAAATCACCTTCTTCTACATGGGTAATACTTCCTGATCCAACCCAGTCGCCCTGATTCTCCGCATAAAAAATATCACCATTATCATTCAGTTCAAAAGCTGCCGGAGACCGGAATCCTGCAGCAAAGGGTTTCATTTTGAAATCCGGGGTAAATTTGAGCATCCAGCCATGCCATTTAGACAAACTTTCGCCATAACCTATCCAGCCCAGATTCAGTGTAACCACCATATTCCCTTCCTTGTCCAGCATTGGGCCATAGGCATATTCATGATAGTTACCGGACAATGGCCATGAATACATGGTTTTATATTCATCGGCTTCACCGTCTCCGTCAAGATCTTTCAGGCGGGTAAGTTCAGCCCTCTGGGTGAGATAGAGGTCTCCCTTAATATAACTCAATCCCAAAATTTCATGCATGCCATGGGCAAACAACCTGTACTTAGGCGGTGTATTTCCTTTCCCGTAAGGGTTGCTGATGATCCATACTTCACCCCTCCGGGTTGCAACAGCCAGCTCGTCATTGGGTAAGAACGTCATTCCTCCGACCTCAAGTGCAATGTCTTTAGGAATGGGAACTGTAATGATAGGATAAATTTCATTTTCAGTTTGCGCAGCTGTGGTTTGTGCAGTGGCAGAGGGATAATAAACACTGGTTAAACAAGCGCTAAACAGCAATAAGTATTTTAAAGAGTTTTTCATTTTTGTTGTTACCAGGTTAAAGAATAAGTTATGGTTGAGGTGCCTTTTTTAACCGGCACGATGAGTTCCTGTCCTTTTTTTGTATTTCTGATCACAGGTTTAAGGTCTTTTTCGATCTTTATGGAGTAAGATTTATTGCCAATCTCGTACTCACCGCTTTTGGAAGATTTAATACTAGAGGCTGTGGCAATTCTGCAATAGAGGTCCTCTTTTGTATTGCTGATCGTTAGGGTACGTTCCAGTGCTGCTCCATTTCCGGTCAGGGCGATATTATCATTCACCTCTGCTCCGTTTGATGCATAAAGGAAAGCCGGCATTTTACTTTTATCCAATACATAACCTTTATTCTGAAGATCGTCAAAAGCTATGGAATCAGGCCAGGCCGCATCTTTATCGGCAAGCACGGCTATAAACGGAGCTCCTGACAAAGTCAGTACATTACCCAGTGGTTTTGCCAGCTGAGGCTCTCCCCTGTCGTGCCACATTTCTTTTACGTCCATAAAAGGTCCACGCCATACCTGCAGCAAAGCACCCTGTTTCAGATCATAAGAGTAATTTATTTTATCAGGGCTGCCTACTGAAATCACGTGAGTTCGTTTTTTCTGATCAAACATCAGGTAACTCCTGAGCAGATAAGGTTTGTCTTTCACCGTCAGGATGTAAGGATTGTCATTTGGGGTCTGGCTGGTATTCTGGGCCAATGCTGTACCTGTATAACATGCAGAAAGCAGCATGCAGGCCATCACCTTCTCGAATGTGGTCATATTGTTTTTATTTGGTTGTCCGGGCAATACAATCGATTGCATAGTAAATATAAAAAATAAAACTGAAGTTCCAATTATTAGTCATCGCTCTGCATGTATATTAATTAATATACTGTGTAGTGTTGAAGTGATAGATAAATGCTTATTTTAAACTATGAATACTCCTGAATCATTACTGAACAGAAATTATGCTGAGGACCGGATCAAATCAACAGCTCAATGGGAAGTTGTAATTATTGGCGGAGGGGCTACGGGATTGGGGATTGCATTGGATTCAGCTGCCAGGGGTTACAGAACTTTGCTGCTGGAACAGCATGATTTTGCCAAGGGTACTTCAAGCCGCAGTACTAAGCTTGTACATGGAGGGGTGAGGTACCTGGCGCAGGGCAATCTTCGTCTGGTGCGTGATGCGCTTCGGGAACGGTGGCTTTTATTGAAGAATGCCCCGCATCTTGTCAAAAAACAGGCTTTTATCATTCCCTGCTATAGCTGGTTCCAGGTATTGAAATACCTTATTGGTTTGAAGTTTTATGACCTGATGGCTGGAAAGCACAGTTTTGGGAAATCTGTTTACTGTTCGAAAACCCAGGTTGTTGCGGATATCCCCGGGATCAATACGAAAGGACTAAAGGGCGGGATACAGTATTATGACGGCAGATTTGATGATGCCAGATTAGCGATAAGTATTGCCCGAACCGCCACGGAAAAGGGAGCGGTGTTATTGAATTACGCGAGGGTAACCGGGCTGATCAAAACCCAGGGTAAAATAAGTGGCCTTAAAGCACTCAATATGGAAACCGACGAAGTTTATACGATATCATCAACAGTGGTTGTAAATGCGACGGGAGTATATGTTGATGAGATCTTAAAATTGGATCTGATGCAGCAGCCTCATCTGGTGAGGCCCAGTCAGGGTGTCCATGTGGTTCTTCCGAGATCATTTCTGAGTGGTGAAAAGGCATTAATGATTCCCAAAACCTCTGACGGGAGGGTATTGTTTGGGGTACCCTGGCATAACCTGGTATTGCTGGGCACTACGGATACTCCGGTCGAACAGACATTACTGGAACCGCAGGCCCTGGAAAAAGAAATCGATTTTATATTGAATACTGCCGGGTTTTATTTAACCGCTCCGCCCGAAAAAAAGGATGTACTGAGCATTTTTGCCGGTTTGCGGCCATTGGCCGCTGTAAACAAGAGCAGCGGCAGTAAAACGAAGGAGATTTCCAGGGATCATAAATTGGTGGTCTCCGGTTCAGGGCTCATCACCATTACTGGTGGCAAGTGGACAACCTACCGGAAAATGGCGGAAGAAACGGTCGATAAAGCCATAAAGACCGGAAATCTGCGGCCCGCATTGTGTACTACGAAAAGCATCAGCATACATGGTTATACAGAGGAAGTTTCCATTAGCCAACTATCTGTTTACGGGTCGGAAGAAGCATGGATAAAGCATGAAATGACCCATGATCCGGCCCTTGCTGAAAGGCTGGATGTGGAATATCCTTACATAAAACTGGAAGTGATCCTGGCGGTAAGACTGGAAATGGCAAGAACTGTGGAGGACGTACTGGCAAGAAGGTTACGCATACTTTTCCTGGATGCGAAGGCTGCAATGAGAATGGCACCGGTTGTGGCCGCAATCATGGCTTCTGAACTGTTTAAAGATGAAGAATGGGAAAATGAACAGGTACAAACTTTTCTTAAACTGGCAGAAAATTACATCTGTAATCACTAATTTTTTTATCATACCCTGTCCAGCTATATAAAAATCCATAAGTTTGGCCGAACAAGAGAAAACCATCATGAGAATACAGATCAATGCCATTACCATCGCCGCGCAGGATATACTCCTTCTGAAGAATTTTTATTCCGGCACATTTGGCTGGGAAATTCAGGCAGAAAGTACAGACATGATTATCTTCAGACTCAAAAACGGACTTTTACTCAGCATCTATAAAGCCGAAGACCATTCCCGTTACCTGGATACGACCCCAATTACAGCCGATATTCTGCCTAAAGTTTACTTCACCATCAATACCAGCTCCCTTAAAGAAACAGATGAGTTGTTTATGGAACTGGATAACAGACGTGCGAATATCATCAAAAAACCTTCAAAGGTTTTTTGGGGAGGCTATGCGGGCATTATTGCTGATCCGGAAAATAATTACTGGGAGATTTGTTTTAACCCGTTCCTTTGAAAATAGTGCTCAGCAGCCACGGATGATATTCAGAAATAGTTAAATAATTTTCTTTTCTTTACAGGAACCAAATTAGCCTCTGTATATGAAGAAAAGATCGTTCATTTTATTAAGTATCCTATTCTGCTTGGCGCAAAGTTTTGCCCAAAACAAGATTAATGTTAAAAAACAAATCCCGTCGCCGGCATTTGCGGTTTCTGATACCCGTTTTCAGCATGAAAAAAAAGCGAAGTATAAATGGACCGGAATATGGCAATTTACCAGGACCAGTGCTGCCGATGGGATCACTGCGCTGGACATTAAAATTGGTAAGAACGTAATTCTTGCAGATGCAGGGAAATATACCAATGCTGTATTTAATGTAAATAATCAATTCCCTGGTTCAAAATCCTGGTCTACCCTGGCTGTTGGAGATCTGGAGAAATTGATTCCTGCAGCACAGCGTATGACTGATCAGCAACAACATGCTTACCTGAAAAAAATGAATGCTTCAGGTGTGGGTATTTTCATTGAGATTTTCCCTTTTAAGGGAGATGATGTCAGTGGACTGATCAACCAATGGCTGGTTAAATTTAAGCAATATCCAAACATTATAGGTTTAGGCATAGAACTCGAATACTATGGCAAAGCCACCGATGACCTGACTAAAGAGTGGGATCTTGCCATTAAGAAGCATAACCCACAATACAGGTTGTTCCTGAGACATTATGACCCTGGGTATATGCCGCCTGTTTACCGTGGGAAAGGAGACCTGATATTTATAGATGATGCCTCAGAAGGTGATCTTAAAAGCCTGAATCAGGGTTTTGCAAATTGGGCCAATCGCTTTGCACCGACTGCCTGTGCATTTCATATAGGTTATCCGGCAGATGAAGATGATATGCAGGGTAACTCTTCAACAGGATGGTGGAAATTACGAAATCCAATCAAAGACTGGGGAGAAAGCATCCTTCCGCTGATAAAGGATGCTGATCAGGAATTGGGTTTGATTTGGGTTACCGCAAAATCAGGCAAGACTTACAATACCTCCTGGGACTTAACCAAAGAGATCAGACTTCCAAAAAATAAATAACTTATTTAAACAAAAAAAGGACCGTTCAAAACAGAACAGTCCTTTTTCTTTTATTTCCGGATCAAAATCCGGTGAGTGCCCAGGAGCAGATTCGAACTGCCACACCGTTTCCAGCGCCACCCCCTCAAGGTGGTGCGTCTACCAATTTCGCCACCTGGGCTTCTTTGCTGCAAACATAGGTTATTCGCAGAATAATGTCAAGCCATCATAGGCTAATTTAATATTATTTGGCAATTCTTTTTCGATTTGTTCATGAAGGCCCAGGTTGTGGCTCATATGGGTAAGGTATGTGGTTTCTGCCCCTATCCTTTGAGCGAACTCAATGGCTTCGTCTAAAGTAAAATGCGAAATATGGCTTTGCTTTTGTAAAGCATTAATTACCAGTATCTTTGTACCCCTTATTTTTTCTACGGTTTCATCAGAGATGGTTTTCGCATCCGTTATGTATGTAAATTCATTCATCCTGAAACCAAGAATCGGCAATTTATAGTGCATGATCTCCAGTGGGACAATCTCCGTACTGCCGATATAAAAAGGTGCTGTAGCTATGGTATGCATGTCTATTTGCGGAAGTCCGGGGTATTTTACTTCAGCAAAAATGTAAGAAAACTCCCTTCTTAAGCCATGCTGTACCCGTTCTGTTGCATAAATGTCGATGTTCTTCTTCAGCAAATAATTGAAAGGTCTGATATCATCCAGGCCGGCCACATGATCTTTGTGTTCATGTGTAAATAAAATGGCATCCAGATCCTGTACATTCTCTCTAAGCATCTGGTATCTGAAATCAGGTCCGCTATCTATGACAATTGTCTTATCACCGGTTTCTATCAGTACAGAGACCCTCAAACGCTTGTCCTTATGATCTGCAGATTTGCAGACCTCGCAATTACACGTGATCACGGGAATCCCCTGAGAAGTACCTGTACCTAAAAAAGTGATTTTCAAAATAGACTGGTTATTATCGTGTCATCAAACTTAGATAAACTACCTCAAATCAACAACCTCAACTCCGGGATATTTTTTTTCATCAAACATAAAAGTGCTTTCCGGTACCTTTACATTAGGTGTAAAAGTTTTAATGTTATAGGTGTACTTATTACCGTTCTTATCGAAAACAACCACATTGGCTATTTGTTTAGCCGTTTTGTCTATGCTGAGACGTATTTTAAAGAATGATCTTTTTGTATCAACAGGTGAAAGGTCTATCATCTGGTACACTTTACTGCCGGATCGGGTATCTCCTGTATATAGATACTTAAATCCCTTCTCATAAATGGTAAAAATTCTGGCCGGATTGATGGCATCATCGCTATTGTCAATGGTCGCTACCTGAACCTCTTTATCCTCCTTAAGATAAGTCCACTGACTTTTACCATCACTGATCAGGTCCTGATTGGTCATCTGCACTTTATACTTATTTGCGTTTGCCTTCACATACAATATGCCTTCCTGCGTTTCTTTAATGTTAGCCTGCTGATTGTCCAGAATAAAGCTAAAATCAGCTTTTACAATATCATAAGAACGGTATTTTTTACTTACCTGGGCTAGAATGGCTTTTGCTTTGGCATCTGTCTGGGCAGTGACCGTATCCATTAAACCTGCCATCAGCATCACCAGTAAAAATAGCTTTCTCATCTTTTAGGGTGTTAAATTATCATTTGTTATTGAGTTCATTCAAGAACTGTTCCAAAGCATAATCATCTGGAATTAAAACCTCCCTTGCCTTGCTTCCTTCAAACGGCCCTACAACTCCGGCTGCTTCCAGCTGGTCTATGATACGTCCGGCTCGGTTATATCCAAGTTTTAGTTTACGCTGAATCAATGAAGTTGAGCCCTGCTGGTGCATGACAATCAGTCTTGCCGCATCTTCAAACATGGAGTCCCGGTCATTAGGATCAAAGTCGAGTTTAGCCGATTCTGCTGCCTCATCAATATATTCCGGCAACTGATATGCTTCCGGATAACCCCGCTGAGTCCCAATAAAATCAGAAATCCGGTCTACTTCAGGAGTATCTACAAAAGCACATTGCAGCCTGATCAGATCATTACCTGTAGAAAGAAGCATATCCCCTCTTCCGATCAGCTGATCCGCACCCCCGCTATCCAGGATTGTTCTTGAATCGATTTTTGACAACACCCTGAAGGCCAGCCTTGCCGGGAAATTCGCCTTTATCGTACCTGTAATGATATTTACTGAAGGCCGCTGCGTGGCCAGTACAAGATGTATCCCTACCGCACGGGCGAGCTGCGCTAAACGGGCTATTGGCGTCTCCACCTCTTTACCTGCCGTCATCATCAGATCCGCAAACTCATCAACGATCAGCACGATATACGGCAGAAAACGATGGGAATTGTTAGGGTTTAACTTACGTTTTATGAACTTTTCATTGTATTCTTTAAGATTCCTTACCTGCGCATCCTTTAACAGATCATAACGCTGGTCCATTTCAATACACAATGAATTCAGGGTATTGATTACTTTTTTGGTATCTGTTATGATCGCATCAGCTTCTCCAGGCAGCTTGGCCAGAAAATGACGTTCTATCTTGTTAAATAGTGTAAGCTCGACCTTCTTAGGATCTACCAGGACAAATTTAAGCTGAGAAGGGTGTTTTTTATACAACAGAGAAACCAGAATAGAGTTGATACCAACTGATTTTCCCTGACCTGTTGCTCCGGCCACCAGCAAGTGGGGCATCTTTGAAAGATCGGCAATGTATACTTCGTTGGATATGGTTTTTCCCAGTGCAATCGGCAGATCCATGGTGGTCTGCTGAAACTTTTCTGTAGCCAGAATACTTCGCATAGAGACCATTTCAGGATGCATATTCGGTACTTCTATACCAATAGTTCCTTTTCCCGGCATTGGCGCAATAATACGGATACCTAAAGCAGCCAGGCTTAGTGCAATATCGTCTTCCAGGTTTTTGATCTTGGAAATCCTTACTCCTGGTGCCGGAATAATTTCATACAAGGTCACCGTAGGACCAATGGTTGCCTTGATCTTATCTATCTCAATATTATAATGATTCAGTGTCTCTACGATCTTGTTTTTGTTTGCTTCCAGTTCTTCGGCATTTACAGAGATCTTATTCGAACCATGATTTTCAAGCAGGTCCAGGTGGGGATATTTATAGCTGGCCAGATCCAGTGTAGGGTCATAATTACCAAACTGTTCGACAAGTTCTTCAGACTTTTTATCTTCTTCGGTCTTTTCAATGGTCAGTTCAGGCTCAGCCTTCAGGGGTGGTTCAGCAACAGGTTCAACTACCACAGGTGTGTGCATTACATTGACAGCCGAAGTAAAAACAGGAAGTATAATCTCTTTATCTTCTATTTTTTGTTCAAATCTGGACGGTGTGATCACAATATTCTGTTCCTTTTTGCGCTGCGATGCACCCAACCGGTCATTGAGTGTAAACTCAACGGGTTCGGAAAGCACTTCATTTTCAAGTTCTATTCCTTCCGGAACCTCAGGTACAACAGCTTCATCCGCTTTGTGTCTTCTTTCGGGAAATTTAAAATCAATATTGTAAGCTATAATTAAAACGGAAAGTGCCAGAAAAGCGATTAAGCCGCCAACACCGGCAACTCCAATCTGTGCGGCTAAAAGCTTGTTGCTCCAATAGCCAAACTCCCCTTCCAGAAAATGCGGGGCATCAGAAAGGAATGCATGTCCGAATCCAAGAGTAAGTGAAGTAAAAAGCAGGAAAAACAAACCATATCCAAAGGTTTTTTCCAAAGCAAAGATCTTTACCTTGAATAATAGCCTGTAGCCTATTACAAAAAATATGAAGATGAACAGGAATGACGCCACACCAAACCATTCATAAATGAACTGGTGAGAGAGTAATGCGCCAACCTTACCCAGCCAGTTTTCAACTACGGGCGGTATATTTACCTGCTGCAATTCTTCATAAGTCTTGAACAGATTACTCCAGCCACCGTTTGCATCTATAACATAGCTATAATCATCTTCCCAGGTAAACAAATAAGAAGTAAATGCGATGAAAAAATATAAGGAAAGAATGATAAATATCAGACCTGTTATTTTGACCAGCCTGCCATCCTGAAGATTCAGTTTGGGCATAAAATCTGAGCTTTCCTTAAACTTTCTGGTGCCTGGTGCTTTAGGACTTTGCTTGTCAGCTGATTCGTTTCTGAATGAATTGGACTTAAATTGGTTTCCCCTTACCGACATTTTCTTTACTAATATTAATAATCAACAAACTTAGATAAATTGCGTCTCATTTGGTTACACAACAACAAAATATTATAGCTTGTCTGCGTCTGTCATACATCCCAGATCCTCAGGCGAATCTTTTTTATATAATGCCTTACGTCCAATACCAAAGCAGCCAATATATAAAATACAATAGGAAATCCTACAGCCAAAAAGGAAGAATAAATAAAGAAAAGTCTGATTTTACTGATAGACATATTCAGGCGTTCTGCTAGATAGGTACACACACCAAAACTACGCTTTTCAAAAAAGGTGATGATTTTCTGAAACATTCTTTATCTGTTTAATATCTTAATTTCAATACCACAATTTAAACATTTTTTCCGACTGCGGGCGTATTTATTTCAGCGGCTTTGATCATGCAATTCCGGCAACAGTCAGAATCGATTCCATCTCCTGCTGAAGCTTCAATGCCTCGGCTCTGGCTCTTTCAGCAAAATCTTCACCTTTACCCGCATAAATAATGCCCCTGGAGGAGTTGATCAGTAAACCGCATTCCTTATTCAATCCATATTTACATACCTCAGCCAGACTTCCTCCCTGAGCCCCTACCCCCGGAACCAGCAGAAAATTGTCCGGAGCAAGCCGCCTGATATTTTCAAATTCATCTCCCCTGGTAGCCCCCACCACATACATCAGCTGATCGCTTCCGGCCCACTGAGATGATATCCGGATCACTTCTTCGTAAAGTTTTCCTTCAGGAGTCTGGTGCAATTGAAAATCACTATGCCCCGCATTAGAAGTCAGCGCGAGCAGAATTACCCATTTACCAGGGTAACCCAAAAATGGTCCTACAGAATCTTTGCCCATATATGGTGCCACCGTAACCGCATCAAAACTCATTTCTGATTTTTCCCGGTTAAAAAAGGCATCCGCGTACATCGCAGAAGTATTTCCTATATCTCCCCTTTTGGCGTCAGCAATCGTAAAGATATCATTGGGGATATATTGCCAGGTCCTGATCAGGGTTTCCCATCCTCTCAGTCCCATGGATTCGTAAAACGCAGTATTCGGTTTATAGGCAACGCAAAGATCTTTAGTCGCATCAATGATCTGTTTATTGAATTCCAGCACCGGATTTTCATACTTCAACAGGTGTTTGGGGATATTTTCCAGAACGGGATCAAGGCCTACACATAAAAAAGATTTCTTGGTTTGTATTTGTTCGAATAGTTGCTTCTTATTCATCAGGAGGTATTTTTTGTGTACAAAGATGCCAAATTTAACAGTGACTTAACCGGAAATAAAAAACTTTTAATCCAATTTATTTTAAACAATTTTCGTTTTTTCTTGGAGATTAGGTTTCAAATACATACAATTGCAACATAATTCTCAAAAAGTTTATCTGACCATTCCAGAAAATCTCATTAAAATCTTGTTTTCCATCATCTTTTATAGCTGCATTTTTTGCCTGGTTCAACTGATAAATACTTTTTTAAAAAATTCTCTACACCGATATAATGTTTAATAAAACAGAATTAAATGAAAAACTCACTGCTGAATTGCGTGAGATTGCAAAATCAAAAGGCATACTAAACGCAGAAGAATTACGCAAAGCTGAACTGGTTGAGATTATTGCTCAGATTTTTGAAATGGAATCTGCAGTGGAGACTCCGGCCGCAGAACCTGAGCCAAAGGCACCGAAAGCTAAAGTGGTAAAGCAAGCTGCCGTGAAGGAGCCTGCAAAAGAGGCTACAGCTGAAAAAACTGTCAGAAAAAGAATCCGTATTCCTGCAAAAGAGGAAGAAAGCAATACACAAAGACCATTTAACAGAGCTTCTTTATTTGATCCTCAACCTGCTTCGGCTGAGGGCTATACTGAAACTGCCGTTGAGGAAGAGTCACAGCCGGATTTCAAACCTAAGGAAGAAACCACCGTGGCCGCCGAAGTACCAGCTGCAGTTGCTGTACCTGCTGCAACTACACCTTCAGTTCCTGCTTTTGACAACAAAAAGAATAAACCTCCCCGCGAAGAGATCAGACAGAAAGGTAATGAAGAGGTCAGACAGAAAGGCAATACTGTTGGGCAGACCAGCAAACAGATTGAAAACAGCTATTCAAATCTTGATTTTGACAACACCATCACCAATGAAGGTGTTCTGGAGATCATGCCCGATGGCTATGGCTTTCTGAGATCAGCTGATTACAACTATCTTTCCTCTCCTGATGATATTTATGTTTCACAGTCACAAATCAAATTATTTGGTTTAAAAACCGGTGATACGGTCAAAGGAAGTATCCGCCCGCCTAAAGAAGGTGAAAAATACTTTCCATTGGTAAGGGTAGAAACGATCAACGGACGTTTACCTGCTGATGTAAGGGATCGTGTTCCTTTTGATTATCTGACACCTTTGTTCCCAACGGAACGGTTAAATCTGTTTACGGAAACCAACAATTATTCTACGCGGATCATTGACCTGTTTACTCCAATCGGTAAAGGGCAGCGTGGTTTGATCGTTGCACAACCTAAAACGGGTAAAACCAACCTGCTAAAAGAAGTGGCCAATGCTATCGCTAAAAACCACCCTGAAGTTTACTTAATCATTTTACTTATTGACGAGCGTCCTGAAGAGGTGACAGATATGGCAAGAAGCGTTCGCGCTGAAGTCATTGCGTCTACTTTTGACGAGCCTGCGGAACGTCACGTGAAGATTGCCAATATTGTACTGGAAAAAGCAAAACGACTGGTAGAATGCGGACATGATGTAGTCATCCTGCTGGATTCTATTACAAGGCTGGCCAGAGCATACAATACCACTGCTCCGGCTTCAGGAAAGATCCTTTCAGGCGGTGTTGATGCCAATGCACTGCACAAACCTAAACGTTTCTTTGGTGCTGCACGTAATATTGAAAAAGGAGGATCACTGACCATACTGGCGACAGCATTAACCGATACCGGTTCTAAAATGGACGAGGTGATCTTTGAAGAATTTAAAGGAACAGGTAACATGGAGCTTCAGCTGGATCGTAAGTTATCTAACAAACGTATCTTCCCTGCTATTGACATCACCGCATCAAGTACCAGAAGAGATGATCTTCTGCACGATAGAGACACTTTACAACGTGTTTGGATTCTGCGTAACCACCTGGCAGATATGAATGCCCAGGAGGCCATGGAATTTGTACAGGGGCAAATAAAAGGAACTAAATCCAATGAAGAGTTCTTAATTTCAATGAACAGCTAATTCAATGGTAAAAAAACACATCCCGAATGCAATAACCTGCGCCAATCTGTTCTCAGGCTGCATCGGGATTGTTTATGCTTTTCAGGGTCAGCTGGAGACAGCCGCCTATTTTGTCCTGCTCTCCGGTATCTTTGATTTCTTTGATGGTCTTGCCGCAAGGGCACTGAATGTGAAATCTCCAATAGGTAAAGAACTGGATTCACTGGCAGATATGGTGAGCTTTGGCTTTTTGCCTGGAATAGTCATGTTCCAGTTACTTAAAATGAGTAACCCTGCTTCGGACTACCTGCCTTACCTTGGATTTATCATTACCGTCTTTTCTGCGCTAAGACTGGCTAAATTTAACATCGATACCCGGCAAACTGAAGATTTCATAGGTTTGAATACCCCGATGAATACTTTATTCATTGTCTCGCTTCCCTTTATCCGGCAGGATTATCCGGCCATCATAGGTTCAACGGCATTACTGGTATTCCTCACTGTGTTATTAAGCTGGCTGCTCATCAGTGAGATCAGGATATTTTCACTAAAATTCAGTTCTCTCAGCTGGCAGCTGAATAAGATAAAATACATCTTTCTGATCATATCAGCAGCATTAATCCTCTTTTTGAAATTTGCCGCCGTACCATTTATCCTGTTATTGTATATAGGATCATCTATTGTCCATTTCAAAAAAAACGGGCAGATCAGTACAATCTAAAGCCTTTTCTCGAGTTCTTCTCTTGTAGAATCCAGTTGCTTATATAAAACCTCTGTAAAAGACGCTATTTCTGCACAATCTTCAGGCAAACTGTCCAGATTTGTCAATTCCCTCGCATTGTTTTCAATAGTCTGCATAAAATCCCTGGCATCCTCCCTGCCCACATATACAAAAGTTGGTTTCACTTTATGTGCACTGGCCGCTACTTTTGTCCAGTCTTTCTCTTCGGCAGCCTGCAAAAGTTCAGCTATATATACTGGTGTCTGCACTTTAAACAAGTCTATCATTTCTATAATAAACTCTGCATTGTCTCCGCACATATCCTTCAGATAGGACAGATCCAGAGGCTCACTATTCTTTTCTATATTAATCATTGAAACAAAACTATAAATTAATCTTTGATACAGTCAAATTATCGGTTAAATTTTGTAATAACTCTGATACTGTTTTTTCCAATACCGGATGCAGGTAATCAGGTGCTATCTCAGCTAAAGGTTCCAGTACAAATTTCCTGTTCTGCATCTGAGGATGCGGCACCTGCAAAATATCCTTTTCATCCACAACGAGGTCATCATATAAAATCACATCAATATCTATGAGCCTTGAACCCCATTTTTCATATCTTATCCTTCCCAGTTCCTGTTCTATCTGCAATACTTTAGCAAGAACATCCAGAGGGCTGAGCCTTGTTTCTATACCAATAGCCACATTTAAGAACGATGGCTGATCTTCTTTGCCCCAGGCAGCAGTTTCATAGAAGGATGATCTGGAAAAAACTTCACCTACCTGCTGATCGATTTTAAGGATAGCACCCTGAATCAATTGTGTTCTGTCACCTAAATTACTGCCAAGTAACAAATAAACTTTTTTGCTATCCAATGCCATAGAAGCCCCCAGGGGTATTTTTTTATTTATATTTACAAATTAAATACTTAACCCCCACATGAGAGAATTTTTCAAGTATGTTTTTGCCACAATCTTAGGTTTTATCATTTCTATGGTGATCATATGCGGATTGATCTTTGGTCTGATCATAGGCATCGTGTCTTCTATCGACGACGAGAAAACTGTTTCTGTGAGCAGCAATTCGGTGCTATACCTGAATCTGGATCAGGCGATAGTTGAACGCACACCTCATGATGCTTTTGCAAACCTGCCCCTGGTAGGATCAGACGGGGAAAAAAGTATTGGATTCAATGACATCATCAGGTCACTGGAAAAAGCCAAAACGGACGATAACATCAAATGCGTTTACCTGAGTGTATCCTCACCGAATGCAGGATATGCTACATTAAGTGAAGTCAGAAATGCCCTTATTGATTTTAAGAAAAGCGGCAAGAAGATCATCGCCTATAGCGAGGTTTATACACAGGGTGCCTACTTTCTGGCTTCTGCGGCCAATAAAATCTATATTAACCCTGAAGGAGCCCTGGAATTTAAAGGTTTAAGTTCCAAACTGATGTTCTTTAAAGGTGCTTTGGATAAACTCGGCATAGAAGCGCAGGTTATCCGTGTGGGAACTTACAAAAGTGCGGTAGAACCCTTCATCACAGATAAAATGAGTGATCAGAACCGTGAGCAGGTTACAGCCTATCTCAACGGGCTTTACGATACCTTCTTAAAGGGGATTTCGGAAAGCAGAAAGATCAGTACAGATGAACTTCGCGGGATTGCTGACGATTACAAAATTCATCAGCCTGAAGATGCCCTCGCTTTCAAAATGGTTGACGGGCTGAAATATAAAGATGAAATACTGGACGAACTCAAATCACTGAGCGGAAAGGATAAAAAGAGCAATATTAATTCTGTAACCATCAACGATTACGCAAAGAGCCTTTCAGAAGAAACCAATCCGGGTAATAAAAATAAGATCGCTGTTATTTATGCCAATGGCGATATCAACGGTGGTGAAGGCAGCAACGAATCCATTGGCTCAGAGAAGATTTCCAGGACGATCAGAAAAGCCCGTCTCGACAGCAGCATTAAAGCCATAGTGCTGCGTGTCAACTCACCGGGCGGAAGCGCACTTGCTTCTGATGTTATTCTAAGAGAGATCATATTGGCTAAAAAAGTAAAACCTGTCATTGCCTCATTCGGGGATGTCGCCGCTTCGGGAGGATACTATATAGCCTGTGCTGCCGATTCTATTTTTGTACAACCCAATACCATTACAGGTTCTATCGGAGTTTTTGGAGTGATTCCAAACTTCCAGAATCTGCTCAGCAACAAATTAGGAATTACCTTCGACGGCGTAAAGACCGGTAAATATGCGGACATTATGAGTGTAAACCGTCCACTTACTCCGGGTGAGCGGCTGATCATCCAGAATGACGTAAACCATGTTTATGATACATTTATTGGTCATGTATCAGCAGGTCGTAAAAAATCAAAGACCTATATCGATAGTATTGCCGGAGGTCGTGTCTGGGTAGGTACTGATGCGGTTAGAATAGGACTTGCCGACCGCACAGGTAGCTTTAAAGATGCGGTTACTGCCGCTGCCAAAAAAGCTAAGATTAAAGACTACAATATTGTGGAGTACCCTGAAATGCTGAGTCCGCTTAAGACCTTTATCAAAGATGGTACAGACAGGATCAAAACCTATTATGCAAAAGAGGAACTGGGCGAAAACTACCATATTTATGAGCAGTTAAAATCGGCCATTTCCAAATCAGGTGTACAAACCAGAATGCCATTTCAGATCGTAGTTCAGTAAACAGTAAAGCCATTTATGGAGAACAAAGCCATTGCCCGTACCCTTCGTCTGCTGTCCCAGCTCATGGAACTGCACAACGAAAACCCCTTTAAGATCAAATCCATAGCCAACGCTGCATTTAAAGTTGACAAACTGCCTTTTGCCATTAAAAGTAAAAGTCTTGAAGAAATCGCCCAGGTCGATGGTCTCGGCAAGAGCATCTCCGCCAAGGTCTGGGAGCTTTTGCAAACGGGCACCATGACCGAATTACAGGATATCCTGAAGGAAACCCCTGAAGGCATCGTAGAAATGCTGGGCATTAAAGGAATAGGTCCGAAAAAGATCCTCATCATCTGGAAAGATCTGGGTATAGAAAATATAGGCGAACTCTATTATGCCTGCAACGAAAACCGGTTGATAGAAGCCAAAGGATTTGGATTGAAAACCCAGGAAGAGATCAAAAAGATCATCGAGTTTCAAATGGCTGCGCATGGAAAGTTCCTCTACGCTCAGGCCGAGCCATTGGTAAACAAACTCTATGAAGACCTCAGTCTCTGGCTGAAAAGCATTAACGAATCCTCTTTATTGGGTATCGCAGGTGCCTACCGCAGAGCGCTGGAAATTATAGAAGAAATAGAATTTGTAATTGGCGCCGAGCAGCCCCAGGAGATCTACGATCAAATTACCGGTTTTGAACCCCTGCAGTTTGATCTCCAGGATAACGGCAGCCTTGTAGCACTTAGCCCCTTCGGACTCCGCATCATTCTCCATGTTTCTCCTCTGAACGATTTTTACCTGAACTTATTTCAATTCACCGGAAATGAAGCCCACGTTCAGCAAGTTCTGCAGCTCGCCGGAGAAGCTCCTTTTGCAGATGAAAAAGGCATCTACCTGAAAGCCGGCCTGTCTTATATTGAGCCTGAACTTAGAGAAGGAACCAACGAAGTTGAACTGGCAAAGACCGATAAACTTCCGCAGCTCATCACCTATCAGGATCTGAAGGGAAGCCTCCACAACCACTCTACCTGGAGTGATGGCGTACATACCCTGGAAGAAATGGCACTGTATTGCAAGGATCATCTCCAACTGGAATACCTTGGTATTTGCGATCACTCTAAATCTGCGTTTTATGCCAATGGCTTAAATGAGCAGCGGGTATTCGGACAGCACCAGGAAATCGATGCTTTAAATACCAGGCTCGCACCATTTAAAATATTCAAAGGTATAGAAAGTGATATCCTCTATGACGGTTCGCTTGACTACAGCGACGACATTCTCAAAACCTTCGATTTTGTGGTAGCTTCAGTCCATAGCAATTTGCGTATGGATGAAGAAAAAGCAACTTCCAGACTGATAAAAGCCATAGAAAACCCATATACTACTATATTGGGTCATCCTACAGGCCGCTTATTGCTAAGCAGAAAGGGCTATCCTATTGATTATGCAAAAGTAATAGACGCCTGTGCAGCCAATAAGGTAGTGATAGAAATTAATGCCAATCCTTTACGTCTCGATCTGGACTGGCGCTGGCACCAGTATGCACTGAAAAAAGGAGTTTTGCTTTCTATAAATCCGGATGCACACAGAACAGAAGGTTTTCACGACATGAAATATGGAGTACTCATTGGCCGTAAGGGCGGACTTCAGCCTCATCAATGCCTGAATGCCCTTTCACTGGAAGATATATCTCAATACTTCAGCAATAAAAAATAGTATTCCTTACCTTTACCGCATGATAAGTAAGCTTTGTAATCAGATATTCCGGGACGCGATCAATGACTATCATGTTCATAACAACATAGATCAGCCCATTGAAAACACCTATCGCATCAGCACTATTGAGCACCTGTTGTACCTGAAGTGCTGGATAGATACCGTTCAGTGGCATATGGAAGATGTCGTAAGAAATCCTGAAATCAATCCGGTAGAGGGCCTGGCCTGGAAAAGGCGTATAGACGCATCCAATCAGGAGCGTACAGACGTAGTAGAATACATCGACAGCTATTTCCTGGAAGAATATAAAAACATCAGCCCAAAAGCTACAGCAAAGATCAATTCAGAAAGCCCTGCCTGGGTGATAGACCGTCTTTCCATCCTGGCACTCAAAATTTACCATATGCAAGAGGAGACAACCCGTCCGGATGCCTCAGAAGAACATAAAAACAGCTGTACAGACAAGCTCAATATCTTGTTGAATCAAAGAACAGACTTGTCCAATAGTCTGGATGAACTGATCACAGACATAGAGAACGGAGACAAATACATGAAGGTGTACAAACAGATGAAGATGTACAATGATCCCAATCTTAATCCTGTTCTTTACAATACAAAATAATCAATGAGCGGAAAAGCGAAAATTCTTATTCTTCGTTTCTCCGCTATGGGCGATGTCGCTATGACTGCTCCTGTTTTAAAAGAATTCAGGACAAACTACCCGCATACAGAACTGGTTATCGTGAGCCGGAGTCTATTCGAACCATTTTTTGAAGGGATCAGTGACCTGACTTTTCACGCCATTGATCCAAAAGGAAAGCATAAGGGGCTTTTAGGCCTGATCAGACTGTTCAGAGAACTTAAAACTCAGAACATTACCGCCGTAGCCGATTTGCACAATAACCTCCGTAGTAAAATACTGACCTCACTATTTGCCTTTTCCGGGATCAGATCCGCAACATTAGATAAAGGCAGAGCAGAAAAAAAGCGGCTCACCCGGAAAAAAGGCAAAGAACTCATCCCCTTAACCCCTACTGTGCAGCGATATGCAAATGTTTTTGCTGAGCTTGGCCTGCCATTTACTCTGCAGAACACCCTGCAAAAACCAACAGCAGAGCAGTTGAACAACGCCGAACTTCAACTCTGGCTTCAGGAACTCTTAAATACGAAACAAGATTCAGGAGAAAAATGGATTGGAGTAAGCCCATTTGCGCAACACGCTCAAAAAGTATATCCTTCTCACAAACTGGAAGAAGTATTGCTTAGCCTTGCCAGCCGGGGAAACCGGATTTTTATATTTGGCGGCTCTGAAGAGGAACAGCATACAGCAGAAACATGGGCCATGAAACATCCCAATATCAATTCCCTGGTCAGAAAAATGAAATTGGATGAAGAGCTGAAATTCATCTCCAATCTGGATGTCATGCTCAGTATGGACTCATCCGGCATGCACCTGGCTTCATTAAAAAATATTCCTGTAGTTTCCGTTTGGGGTGCTACCCATCCTTACTCAGGATTTCTGGGTTATGGGCAGTCCATCAGCAAGGCAGTTCAGATCGACCTCTACTGCCGTCCCTGCTCCGTATATGGCAATATACCCTGCTACAGAGGAGATTTTGCCTGCATGAACAATTTATCACCTCAAACTGTTATCAACAGCGTATTAAATACATTGAAACATGAGTAAGCAACTACTTTTAGTAAGACACGGAAAATCAGAATGGGGCAATGCACACCTGCCTGACTTCGACAGGCCATTAAACCCCAGAGGACATAGAAATGCCCCTGAAATGGCCTCGAGAATAGCCTATAAAGATCTTATTCCTGAACTGATCGTTAGTAGTCCTGCAATGCGCGCAATTACTACCGCCAGGCACTTTTCCCAGGTATGGGAAATTCCTGAAGACCGTTTTCAGGAAGAAGAAGATATTTATGAAGCCAATACCACCACCCTGCTGAAAGTAGTGAACGGTCTGGACAACAAATATGATAAGATCGCCTTGTTTGGTCACAATCCCGGTTTCACCGATTTCGCGAATTACCTCACCAATGCCGGCATTTACAATATTCCAACCTGCGGCACTGTACTCATTTCCTTTGATACAGACGATTGGAAGGAGATCAGCCACTCAACCGGCACACTCGTGGAATTTGATTACCCGAAAAGCACCGAAAGCGAATAACTAAACTGTAAACAAGTAACCAAGCTATAAATGAGTAACTAAACCTCCTAAAAATGCAGGTGCTTAACCGTTAACCCATTATTGATCAGCTGCTTTAATGAATCCACACCAATCCTGAGGTGGGTCTCCACAAAGTTAGTCGTTACACTGCTGTCACTTTCCGTAGTTTTCACACCCTCCGGAATCATCGGCTGATCCGATACCAGCAACAATGCACCCGTTGGAATTTTATTGGCAAACCCCGTCGTAAAAATAGTCGCAGTTTCCATATCAACCGCCATTGCCCTCAGCGTCTTCAAATACTTTTTAAACTCCTTATCATGCTCCCACACCCTGCGGTTAGTCGTATAACAAGTCCCCGTCCAGTAATCCCTCGAATGATCACGGATAGTAGTAGAAATAGCCTTCTGTAATGCAAATGACGGCAAGGCAGGAACCTCCGGAGGCATATAATCATTAGAAGTCCCCTCACCCCTTATCGCAGCAATCGGCAAGATCAGGTCACCCAATTGATTTTTCTTCTTTAAACCGCCGCATTTCCCCAAAAACAACACCGCTTTAGGACTTATAGCAGTCAGCAAATCCATCATAGTAGCCGCCATAGGGCTGCCCATCCCAAAATTGATGATGGTGATCCCATTCGCAGTCACACTCTGCATCGGTTTGTCCAGCCCCATAATCGGCGCATCATCATTCCATTCCGAAAACATAGAAACATACTTACTGAAATTCGTGAGCAATATATATTCTCCAAACTGATCCAGCGGCCTGCCTGTATAACGCGGCAGCCAGTTGTTTACAATATCAGTTTTGCTCTTCAGTCCCTTCCTCACCGGAGAATTCACTTCTTTTACCTTTTTCGCTTTTTTAACAATCTCCTCATCTTTCTTTACATCTTTTTCTTCGTTCATATATTTCTCCTTTTTAAATTATTCAATATTATTATACTCTTCGCACCTCTCCTCGCCAGATCCTCGTACCTCAGAATACCAATTCGTGCCATTCCTCTTTCTTCCTTCTGCACTAGCGCGGTGCAGAAAAAAACACCTTCTCAGAGAATACATCAGCGCCCATGTTGCGCAGCTTCAGGGGATGCACTCTTCGAAGAGAACGGTAATTTTTTCCAGCTCCAAGCGATTCCTTAAAACACCACGAAGAGATTTTCACGTCTGTTCGGGATAATTGACGTAGCCCAAATAATAGCACTCTATAGCAACAACTCAAATAACAAGTTAAAAAAAATCCCCGGCAAATCTGCCGGGGATCAAATCTTTTAAGCCGCTTTCAGCTTTTTAAAATCAGCCTTTTCAAACTTTTCGACCGCGTAGTCGAGATTGATGACCAGCTCTGTGACCTCCGTATCGGAAGGAATGTCAAACATCGCATCCAGCATGATCGCTTCGCAAATAGACCGCAGCCCCCTCGCACCCAACTTATACTCCATCGCCTTATCCACAATAAAATCAAGCACATCATCATCAAACACCAGCTTCACATTTTCATATTCAAAAAGCTTTACATACTGACGTAATAAAGAATTCTTCGGCTCTGTCAAAATATTACGTAACGCCTGCTTATCCAAAGGATTCAGGTGCGTCAATACCGGTACACGACCAATCAGTTCAGGAATCAAACCAAAAGACTTCAAATCCTGAGGCGTAATATACTTATACAAGTTCTTCAGATCCAGCTCCACATCATCCTTCTTCACCTTATACCCTACCGCCTGAGTACGCAACCTGTTCGCAATCTTCCGCTCGATACCATCAAAAGCACCACCGCAGATAAACAGAATATTGTTTGTATTCACCGGGATCATCTTCTGATCAGGATGCTTACGCCCACCCTGAGGCGGAACATTCACAACCGTACCCTCAAGAATCTTCAACAAAGCCTGCTGAACACCCTCACCCGATACATCCCTGGTAATAGATGGGTTGTCGCTCTTACGAGCCACCTTATCCACCTCATCAATATAAACAATACCCCGCTCCGCAGAAGCCACATCATAATCCGCAGCCTGCAGCAAACGCGTCAGGATACTCTCCACATCCTCACCAACATAACCCGCCTCGGTCAATACCGTAGCATCACAAATACAGAAAGGTACATGCAATATCTTAGCGATCGTTTTGGCCAGTAAAGTCTTACCCGTACCCGTCTCCCCAACCAGCATAATGTTGGACTTCTCAATCTCCACCTCGTCACCTTTGTCTACCTTCTGGCTCAATCTCTTATAGTGATTATACACCGCCACAGAAAGCACTTTCTTAGCATCATCCTGACCAATAACATACTGATCAATATGCGCCTTAATCTCCTGCGGTTTCAATAACACCACCGAAGAATCCAAAGGTTTCCCCTTTTTACTCCCCAGTTCCTGCACCAGCAACTGATTGGCCTGGGTTACACATTTATCACAAATGTATGCATCCAACCCTTCGATAAGCATTAAAGTATCCTGCTTACCAGAGCCGCAAAAAGAGCAACGGGAATCTTTACTTTGTTTAGCCATATTTATTTTTCTTTCTTAGTACTACCAAGTACCTCATCAATCATTCCAAAACCCTTCGCCTCATCGGCCTTCATCCAATAATCACGGTCAGAAGCCTTCTCTACCCATTCATAAGTCTGACCAGAATGCGTAGCAATGATGTCATACAATTCCTTTTTCAGTTTCAGCATCTCTCTCAGGTTGATCTCCATATCAGAAGCCACCCCCTGAGCACCACCCGAAGGCTGGTGGATCATCACACGTGAATGCTGTAACGCAGCACGCTTACCAGCAGCACCCGCTACCAGCAATACCGCACCCATAGAAGCCGCCATACCCGTACAGATCGTAGCCACATCTGGTGTAATATACTGCATGGTATCGTAAATACCCAAACCAGCATATACCGAACCACCCGGTGAATTGATATAGATCTGAATATCCCTGTTGTTGTCTACAGACTGTAAGAACAACAACTGAGCCTGTATAATATTTGCATTTCCATCATAGATGGCATCACCCAAAAAGATAATGCGGTCCATCATCAGACGTGAAAACACATCCATTTGAGCCACATTCAACTGACGCTCCTCAATGATATAAGGCGTCATGCTTTTTGGAGAATTATTAGTTGCCCCTATATAACGGTCTACATTCAAACCGTTGATGCGATGATGTTTAACAGCGTATTTTCTAAATTCGTCTTTATCGATCTTCATAGTTTTTCTATTTTATTTTTTCTGAGGCCTTTTATTCAGCCTTCTGAGTGTCTTTCTTAATCCGTACAGAACTTAACTCTCTCAACTACCACCGCTAAAGTAATTAAACTAAGTTGGTAATTTATTGTGGGATTGTAAAATTTGAACATCTTTTATATACGTAAGGCGGCCTTAAAAAGCCGCCTTACCTGCATTATGAATTAAAACACTGACCAATTCAGGCCAGCTTAGCCTTCCGGCAATTACTTCAACTCTATAAATTTGTTATAAGCTATTTCTTTTGGTTCTACAGTAGCAACAGACTTGATCAGTTCAAAAACCTTAATGGCCTTTACCTCATCAAAAATACGGTTGGCATTGTCTTTCTCTTTCAGGAAAGTAGCCGTGTACTCAGCCAGCTGATCTTCAGGAAGCGGAGCCGGGCTGTACATTCTGAACTGCGCATCCAAACGTTGTTTTGCTGTCTGAAAAACATCCTCATACTTGATCTCGATGCTGTTGTCCTTGATCAGTTTATTCTCGATCAAAGTCCATTTCAGATTTTTAGCAAAATCATCATAACCCTCAGCCAATTCCGCCTCAGTCAGTTTCTCGTTAGTAGCTTTTAACCACTTGCGCAAAAACTCATCCGGCAAATCAATCTTCACACCTTCAATCACCTGAGTATAGATATCATTTTGCAGTTTACGATCAGAATCCTGACCAAACATACCCTCTATCTCCTCAGTGATCTTAGCTGTAAAACCAGCCTCATCTGTCACTGTACCTGCACCAAACAATTTATCAAAGAACTCCTGATTTAAATCAGCCTCTTCCAGACGGTTCACATTCTTAACCGTTACCTGAAATTTAGATTTTGCTTCCTTAGCATCCTCTTCACTAATGTTCAACAATTTGGCGATGATCACCTCATTCTTGTCAAAAGCTTTATGAACATCCAGTTCCACAACATCATCCTTTTTCAAACCGATCAAAGATTTCAGGATCTTTTTATCAGTAACCTGATCCAAGCGAATAGATCCGGTTGCGTTAATGCCACCTTCAAAAACTGAACCATCCGTGCCAAGCTGTGCTAATTCGGCATAAATCACGTCATCTTCTGCCGAAACTTCAGGGTTTGTCATTTTGCCATAACTTTTGCGGATATTTTTAACCCTGGAAGCCAGTGTTTCTTCATCAGCTTTCACTACATACTGAGTGAATTTATCTTTAGAAGTAATGTTCACATCAATTGCAGGCGCCAATCCAAGTTCATAATCAAACTCAAACTCATCAGTATAATCCCATTTGAACTCTTTAGAATCATCCAATACAGGTAGTGGCTGACCAAGGATCTCCACTTTATTATCGGTAAGGTGTTTATTTAATGTCTCGCTCAACAGGTTATTGATCTCTTCCACCAAAATACTTCTGCCATACATTTTCTTGATGTGCGCAGGAGGAACCATTCCTTTACGGAAACCCGGAAGGTTTGCTTTCTTAGCTTGTTCTTTGATGGATCTATCAACCTTTTCAGTATAATCTGCAGGCGCAATTTTGATCTTTACAACTGCGTTTAGGTCGTTAATTTTTTCCTGTGTAATGTTCATTTCTTTGAATCAATATTTTGGTTTGTCAAACTGTACATTGTCTATCTAAATTCCGCCTATCTAAACCAAAAGCAGCCCAATCGAGCTGCTTTTGATAATTGTGCGGAAGAAGGGACTCGAACCCCCACGCCGTGAAGCGCCAGATCCTAAGTCTGGTGCGGCTACCAATTACGCCACTTCCGCAGTTAGGATTTATTTAGGACTGCAAAGATAGACATTGTTTTCAATTTCCAAAACTGTTTCCAAATTATTTTGCTGCAAAACATTCAGCATACTGATAACCAATCCCTTTAATTTAAAAACTTATTTCTTGCTCGTAAAGCAGATCGAAATCATTTGGCATTCCTGATCTTTTTCATTGTATTTGCTTAGGTAAACCTTGGTACTCTAATCAAGCCTGCCCCACGGTTTCCTGTTTGAAAGGGTGACTTTTAATTTTTTAACTGATTTTGCTTTAATCATAAGCTATAGCAGGACGAGACACTATTTAAAATGGCTTATTTCTGCATCCCATCAAAGCAATAAACTCTGTCCGGGGTTTTTAATATCTGGCGCTGTCAAAGTCGATCTTTTCGGGAAAAAGTGTATCAAATTTTAGCTATCGACTGGTTATGAAATACGCATTTCGTCGTATATATAGCATCCCATATTTGCGATTTCTTTGTAGCGTAAACAAAAATTACGATGAAAAAGAAATTCTACATTACGTTAACATTGTTAGCAGGCATTAGCCTCTCTAGTCAAGCGCAGTTTGGTGGCCTGAAAGGGCTGATGGGCAAAAAGGATAAATCCGCTGATAAACAAACGGCGGTTGCCTCTCAGGACGGTCAGCAACCAGCGGAAACCCCAACTGATAACGTTGCAGACAATCCCAAAGCATGGACAGTTGAATTTGACAGGAATATTGATTGGTTTAAACTTAACTCATCGGGCAAACTTATCGCGGCAGCCAACGATGCGCTATATGGTGTTGAACCTGCCTCCGGCAAAATTATATGGAAACACCCACAATTTAAAAACCTGTCTAAAGAGAATTATAGCATAATTTCAGGTTCGCCTTATGTAGCTATTGTTACAGGTAGCATGTTAGCTATGCATCATGTTATTATAGATGTTACCGATGGTAGGATAATTGCAGACACCAAGGATCTGGGTGTCAAATATGTCAACAGGCGTTATGTGGCTCCTTCTTTAAACGGCATTATCTTTAGCGGTGTGGACAATAAGGGCCTTGCCTTAATCATGATCGATGCAAGCACAGGTAAAAAATCATGGACACTGCAAAACATTTTTGACAGCAATAGTGAGTTGCTTACTGCCAAGCCCTTGGCAGTTGATGGGGAACATATCATGTTATCTACAACTAAAAGAGTTTACAAGATCAATACCGCTACGGGCAATGTGGTTTGGAAAGGCGATTATCAAACTTCTGCAGATAAGTTGGGGTTGCAAACAGAAAATGAAGTTGAAAATGACGGGCAGGCAAGCACCAAAGATGGCGAGACGAAGGGTAAAGGCTTAATGGGAATGGCCAGCAAAGTTCCAGGTGTCGGCGGATTTGCCGCTTTTGGTAGCATGGGGAGCGAAATGCGCAATGGTGCAGCGAAAGCTGCTGATGTTGTTTATGGCAAGTTCATGGTACTAGATAATGCCCCTGGCATAGTCTATTATTACAACACAAGGTCTATGACAGCATTCGATCTGGCAACAGGAAAACAGACGTGGCCAACTGTTAAATTTTCAGATCCGGTAGCAAACCTGTTGATTACCGACAAAGGGTTTCTGGCAGCAACAAATGATAAAAACTCAGAACTATCCTTGCTTGACTTCAAAACCGGGCAACAGCTTTGGGGACCAATCAAGCTTTATGGAGACATTACCGCGATCAAGCTTACCGGTGATAACCTAGCAGTGGCCTCAGCAAAAGAGTCTGGAAAAAACATGGTCAATCTGGTTAACCTGAATACCGGAAAGCCACTTTCTCCCTCAGCCTTAAAAGTTTCAGGTGCTGTGAATGATATCCGCCTGATTGCAAAAGGGTTAATTTACCGCACTACTCGCGAAACTAACATCCAAGACATCAATTCCGGCAAAGATCTTTGGCCATCGTCTCTAAGCTACAAAGACGGTGGTTTAGGTGTCGATAAAGGAAATCAAACCTATATATGGGGCAGTGGAAAATTGTATGTGCTTAGCCATACGGATGGTACATACAAAGAACTCGGTAAGGGTGTAAATTTTGGCGGAGATGAAACTGCTGCTACGATAGAACTTCGTGATAAGGGAATTTTTGTAAGTTCAGACCAGAATATGGCACTATTTGATTTTGATGGAAACCTGATCTATCATCTGTATCAAAAGCCACCGGGCATCAGCACTTTTGGCAAAATAATGAATGTAGCCGCCATCAGTATCGCAGCAGGTAATTCTGCATCACATGGCTTTCAATCAGGCTTATCCGGCGGGCAGACCACAGGTACCGGACGTAGCGAAATGGATAAAGCTGATAGATGGAGCAACATCAGTTCAGCAGCTATGAATGACATGAGCCGCCGCTTTAAAGCAAGCCAGGCAGCTGGATCTTACCAGGTAATTCTCACCAAAGTTACTACGGCTACCGATAGCGGTATTGGTTTGGTGCGCGTGAATAAAGACAGCGGTAAAATTGAGGCCAAGGTAGTACTGGATGATAAGAAACCGGACTACATAGCCGACGAAGTAGATAACCTGATATTTTACAAGGCTTCAGGTAACAAGTTGATAGGTTACAAACTATAATAGCGAGAAAATTTCATCACAAATTCTGTAAATATGAAACAAAAATTTAAACATGTGTGGTCTATCGCACTATCTCTTGGTATTTCTGCGATGCTCATCGCAGGTTGCAGTAAAAATGAAAGCGAAGTCAAACCCGATGAACCACCACAAAACACCTCTGGCACAAGTAACCTGGTGCTTTATGTGGACACTTTCAAGGTATACAGCACCGACCTGAAAGGCGGCACCCGTAAGGAACTGATCAATGAAGACCTAAAATCAGAAAACAATTACATCACTTCACTATCTATTGCCCCGGGAACTGGGAAAATCGTTTATGAATACCTTACTGGTTACCTTGATCCGGTTACCATCAAAGTCACTAATCCTGATGGTTCAGGCAAAAAAATACTCAAAACTTTTCCTGCAGGCACTAACGTAAACTTTGTCAAAGCCATTGCCGGTGACAGGATCTATTTTGGCACCAGCGTGACCTCAGCCGGGCTACAGGTAAAAAAATACTATGCGATGAACATAGACGGCAGTAACGAAAAAGAACTAAAGGGGTTATCGCCTTTCGCAAACATCAGTTCGGACCAACTGAGCAGTGAGGGAAAGGGACTGGTAACCGGAGACGGTTATTTTGTGAAAATCAATAATGATGATTTCGCTGAGACCGATAGCTATAATGTGCTGGGCAATGAAAACAAGGCAAATATCCAAAGCAACCTGATCATGTCTGCAGATGCTAAAAAGATCGCATTCATTAGCAGAACTGCTACCTCAGATCAATATGAAATCAGGGTGAAGGATATTTCCACCCGCAACACTTCATCCATAGTGGCCCTTACCTATACCCTATCCGCCACTGGTCCGGGAGCCATTCAATTTCCATCTTTCGGTTTGTGCTGGGCAGATGGTAGTCAGAGATTGCTGCTGAGCTACGGCAAAATGACTTTTCCTAAGGGTTCCCCAAATGACTACGTTTTTTGCCAATTACTGGACCTTGCCAAAACGGACATCAGCAGCTGGAGTTTTACTGGAGACGGCTCCTTGAGTATACAAGCTAATTAACCCCTTATACTAAATCATGAAACAAATAATTTATTTAACAGCAATTTTGGCGCTTCTATTGGGCGCTTGTAAGAAAAATGAATCCGGAAAAGAAATTGACCCGGAAGTGATTAAGCCTTTAATCACATCGATCCAGCCTAAAGATCCAATTCCCGGCGATCTGGTCACCATTACCGGATCAGGATTTGGAACAGTCGCAGCAGATGTAAAAGTAGCCATTGGTACTCAAGTGATGGCCCTGCTTTCAGTAAAACCAAATGAAATCACTTTTCGCTTACCTGAAGGGGTAACTGAGGCTGCACTCACTTTAGCAATCAAAGAATTAATCGCCAGTAATACAGACCCCCAGGGTGCAAACATCAAACCAAAGCCAGTAACAGCTGCAACACCTACATTCACAGCCTTGAGTCCTTCTAGTGGAAAGGCCGGGGATATTGTCACATTGACAGGTACAAACTTCAGTACAGTGCTTCAGGAAAATATCGTTCAGTTTACAGGCGCATTGTCAGGAGCACCAGTCAATGCTGTTGTCAAAACAGCTACATCAACTACGATAACTGTAGAAGTACCATCAGGAGCGGTAACCGGTCTGGTAAACATTTCAGTAAAAAACACCTTTGCTACTCTTATTGCCGGATTTAACGGGACATTCACCATAAACTCATCAGGTATAGGTAATGGTAAAGGTACCCTGGCGCTCATTGAAGAGATCAAAGCCAATGCCTATGCCATGGCTACCGATGACGATGGAAACATTTACCTGACCAGTACCAGTTCGGGAGAAAACCTGATGAAGATTAGTCCAGCGGGAAAAATACTAAAGACATACGCCAATACAGAATATAAGACTACCGGACATGTGGCCGGGCTTTGCAATGATAAAAATGGCGTGGTTTGGTTGATCCATGGGAATTCACGCAGTACCGCCAAAATTTACAAAATCGTAAGAGGCAATGACAAACCCGTTTTTGTACGCGATGTTAATGCAGACCTGATCGGCTATAACCAATATAGCAGTTTGAGCATACCGCTGACAGATATGGCGGTCGATAGCGAAGCAAACGTATTCTATGTAGATAATCAGTATGATCTGTATAAGATTGACGCGAATGGTGTACAAACCAAATACTTCGAATCTGACGAGTTACCTGTCAATAAAACCAAGCGCGTAAACATCAGTGACATCAGTATCGATAGAAATGACAACATTTATGTGGGTGGTGGAAATCAATTTTACAACCTGGCTACCCTATATAAGATCAGTCCTGAAAAAGTCGTTACTGAACTGGTCTACAATGACAGTCATGGCTACGCGGACGGCGTCCTCGCTCAGGCAAAGTTCGAACGGATTTACAATGTGGAAGTAAATGCTGATGGTACCGAGCTGTATATAGGCGATGTGAACTACCTTAGAAAAGTAAATTTGAGCACCTTGCAGGTAACTACCGCAGCCGGAACCGGAAAGGCGCCTTCCCTTGTTACGGTGAACGGGCAAATTAAAGTAAATGGTGAGGGGCCTGCTCTGGAAGTGACTACCGCCCCCTCCCGATTGAGCCTTTCAGAAAAAACCAGTACATTATATATTAAGCATTTAAATGACAGCCTGCTTCAAAGTTTTAAGTACTAGCTGGTAGAAACCGGATTAATAACAAAATATATGAACAATAAAAAAGCCGACCTGTGATCAGGTCGGCTTTTTTAATCCTCAACTAGGAGATTAATTACCAGGATTCTAGAAGATCCCATTGTTCCTGGCTTTTTGAATAGCTTCCAGTTTATTGTGTACCTGAAGTTTATTGTAGATGTTTTCAATATGTTTTCTAATGGTATTCACTGACAGGAAAAGCGTGTCGGCTATAGCACTGTACCTAAGACCTTTGCTGAGCAGCTCCAGCACTTCTATCTCTCTAGTTGTAAGTGCAAAATCCTGATAGCCGGCGATGTTTTGAAAACAGTTTGGATCCCGTAGCAATTTCAGCGTTCTGGCCGCTATAGATGGTGTCATTGCAGCACCGCCCTGCATGGTTTCCACAATTCCTTTGCAAAGTTCATGTGGAGAAACATCCTTCAAAAAGTAACCATCAGCCCCTGCTTTAATTGCTTTGAAGATGTTTTCATCATTGTCAAACACAGTAAGCATAATTATTTTCACCAGCGGATACTTTGTTTTTATTGCTAAAACAGCTTCAATACCGTTCATTTTTGGCATTTCAATATCCATTAAAATAAGGTCAACTCTATGCGATGCTAATTTTTCAAGCGCATGGATACCATTGTTCGCAGAAAATTTGATAGTCAGGCTGGAATCAAACGACAGTTTTTCCTGGATGGCCCGCTGCAAGAAAATTTGGTCCTCCACAATGGCTATCTTAAGCATTTGGCATTATTTTAAGTAAAATTTGAATTTGTGTTCCCTGACCGATGGCCGAGCTGAGCGTAAACTGACCTTCAATTTCTTCTATGCGTTTTTGCATGTTGTAAATACCGTAGCCCTCTTTGCTGTTTGCCTGATCGAAGCCTGATCCATTATCGCTAATTGAAATAGTCAGACCAGCCCTTTGGACATGTGCCTCAATATCTATTTCAGTAGCTTCTGAATATTTTATGGCGTTATTTAATGCCTCCTGAATAGTCCTGTACAAATTTATGCCCTGCGCTGAAGAAAAAATAATGCTTCCAGCGCTCGAGTCCATCTCAAATCTAAACTGAATATTTTCCTTTGCAGTTCTGGCTTTATCTATATAATTCAAAATCCTCAAACGCAAATCCTCAAACGCAAGTTCATCGTTGTTAAGTGCCCAAACTGTATCACGAAGTTCTGCAATGGCATCTTTGGTGAATGCAGAAATATCGTTTATTCTTTTATTGATTGCTTCGTTTTTTGCCTCTGCCATTAATTTTAGGGTATCCATAAATGAGTTGATGAAAGTCAGCTGCGACCCGATGTTGTCGTGAAGGTTTCGTGAGATATCCAATCGCTGTTCATTAAGTTTATTCTGGCCTTCGATTTTAAGTATTTCCGTCTTCAGTGCGTGCTTTTGACGTTGTTGTCTGTAAATGTAAAAACTCCCGAAAAAGGTAAAAACTGAGAGTGCGGCAATGCCAAAAAGCCATAAGTTCCTGCTGCGGGCCTCATCTTCTTTTTCAATCAGCAACAGCTTGCTTTTGTTAAGTTGGTTTTCTTTCTCCTGGGTTTCGTATCTAATTTGAAGTTCCGAAACTTTTCTGTTCATATCTTCGTTAAAAACTTTATCGTGATGAATGTTATATTGGTTTAGCAAGTTTAAAGCTCTATGATAATCCCCAGCTCCTTCATAAATTTCAGATAGCCCTAAGCTGTTGTCGGCAATGCGCTCGTCTGATTTAATTTCTTTAGCAATGGCAAGCGATTTTTCACCATAGGCAATGGCATCCTTGTATTTCTGCTGGTTTTTGTACACGATGGCGATGCTCATATAAGTAAAGCTCATACCCAGCTTGTCATCATTTTTTTCGCGGATCTCCTTGCTCAAAAAGTAATATTTTAGAGCCACTGGATAGTTCCGGAGGATCTTATATTCTGCACCAAGGTTCAGGTAACTGATTCCAAGACCATAGTCGTCTCCGAGCTTTTGTTGAAGTTGTATTGCTTTTTTCTGATAATAAATTGCCCTCTCTGCATTTTTCAAATAGGAATAGGCATTGGCCAGGTTGGTGTAGGTGCTTGCTAAACCGTAATCATCCTGGTGCTGTAAACGCAACTCCAGTGCTTTTTTTTGCCAATTAAGGGCTTCATTGTGTCGGTTCAAATCTTGAAAAACCAATCCGATGTTACTACACATATTGGCTTGTAGTTTGATACTTTTAACGGTCTCTGCCTGTTTTAGCCCATCGAAAAAATAGACCAGGGCCTTTTTGAGATCGCCCTTTTTCCATTCAAGAAGACCTATGTTGTTGGCTATGCTGGCTATCGTTTGTTTGTCATTGACTTGTTTTGCGAAGGCTAAAGCTGGCAGGTAATACGCCAGCGCCTTAGCAAAGTCAGAATCAATATCCTTAACTACACCCAAGAAGTTAAGTGCATCAGCCTTGCCCTTGAGATAACCGATTTTTTCGGATATAGCGAGCATATTTTGTGCATGTTTCTCCAGCTTTTTATTGTCACGGTCAACATATTCCCTACATAGCGCTTTAATGACATTTATCGTCGTTGTATCATTCTTGTCGGATGTTTTGAGCACCTTTTCCAGACTATCTGCCCTGGATTGTGCCTGCAGTTGGATGACACACATGGACAGCAGAAAGAGAGTAATGTATGCTTTCACAGATATATTGTTTTAAGGTTAATTTTTCTTTGTCACAATTATATGATTTGTTAAATATATACTTATTCCATGATTCTAAAATACAATGTATTCAACTCGAAAAGCAATTTCTACAGGACCAAAATGACAATTTATAAGATAAGGTCAAATAGGGAGAAATACGCATTTTATTGCTCTCTTATTTGTTTTTGGATGGCGATTTCGCGTTTTAATTCGTGTATCTTTTTATCGAGTATCTTAAGATATTCTATATACTTTTTTTCGGCTTCCAGCGTGCTCATCACTTTCTTCTTCAATATGGCGTTACGGAGTTGTTGATTTGCCACTTGCTGTTTTTGATAGGGGGACAGTCTTGAAAAGGTATGATAAACCGTCACAACGCCCAGTGCAATCAGAAAAAGTGGAACAAGAAAAAGAAGCGAGTCATGCATGTCTGATGCTTTGTTCTCTCAAATCTCATGATAAAATCTTCGATCTGACATAAGGAGAAATGACTATTTGTAATTATTGTTGACTTGTCTGGGTATTTCGCTAAACAAAAGTGGCCACTCATTCCGGAGTACAAAGACTATCCAATTCTAACTATATCTTAACCAATCGATTACAAGCTACCAAACAAACTCCGTTAAATATTTGTAACTGATTTTAATTTTCCCAAAGCCAAGGTCTAAAGCTTAACTTAATATTTTTAGTTTTGCACTCAGGTCGTGGAAATAACCTGGGGACCATATTTCAAGTACTTTTGGATCCTTTATAAATCTGGAGATGTCAGCCTTGACAAAGTCCATTTTAACACTTTCGATCCTTTCGCTCAATAATTTCCTGAACTCCTCTTCATTAATAGTATCTTTTTTCCAGTCACCGCTATCGGTCGCCCTTAGCAGAAAATGGTTGAGATTGAGAGGATATCCTTTTTTGATATACCATTCCATATCATACCAGTCCCGCCCTTTTACATTCTTGCCCCACTTGCGAAAAAGCAATGCATGCATCTTGCCGGCAAAAAGATCGGGAAGCGACAGGCATTTCACGTAAAATGAAAAAGGCTTCAGCAATAACTTCTCCTCAGTAGAAAACCCCAATGGCGGCGCTGCATCCACTTCTATCTTGATCTTGATACTGGCTACTTCCTTAAGTCCGTTCTGTGGGATGACCCCCTCCAGCACCAGTTCCTTCCAAATGGTTTCCGACTTTAGAAAGGCTGAGTTGATGTTGCTCTTCGCTGCCTTCTGTTTTCCGAAATAGATACCTGCATTCCCAGTGCGGCGAACTCATTTATAATAGCATCCTGGTATTTTTCCAGCGAAAAATCCGGATCAACGGCAAGCAAAGAAAAATCCAGATCCTCTGAAAATCGGTCCAGCCCGTAGAATATCCGGAGCGCAGTTCCCCCATAGAATGCCGCCTTTTCAAAAAAACCGGCACGGTTAAGGCCAGCCAGGGTAATCTCCTGCATGATTTCCCTCAATGCATCCTTAGCTTCCTCCTTGTTTCCGGGATGGTAATCTTCGAGCCATTCCTTTATCATATCTTTTCGATCATTTTGATTAACATTTCCAGGCTTTCCCTTTTGGGTGCATTTTCCAGCCAGCTCAACATCGCATTTAGATCAAACTTAGCCAGATCTTCTTCCTCCATTCTCAGGTTTCCAAAAACATAGTCCCTTGCAGAAGATTGGCTTCGTAAGATTATGCCTACTGTTGTAGCTATTTTATCGCATAAAGCCTTTTCGGGGATTGCCATTATGGCTTGCTGGTCTTTAGACAGGCTCACGGTGGCAAGACCGAATGCATAATAAGGCAATGACAAGTTGGTATAAGTATATAATCCAATGCCGGTCTGAAATTTCCTCGAAGCTTTTGTAGTCATTGAAGTGACCGCAAAAACCTTCTCTGGGATTAGCCCGTAATGGGCGAGCGCACTTTCCATGGAAAGGTAGCTTGGTCCGAGTATATGGTTGGCAAGCAGTGCGCTTTCAGGTCGTTCAGCGCCAAGAGACCGACCTGCTATATAAAGCCCTTTTTTAACCGGTTCAATCAGATTATCTGCTTTTAAAGCTAATATCTTATCATTTGGTCGTTTATAGTCCTTCAAAAGGTCGGACAGGAGCTGATGGGTCAGCGGTTGGCTAGATAACTCTCTTAGTGTCGTTTGAATATCCATTGTAAAATATCAACAAGATAAACGGTTTATTTTCGTTTATCTTGTATCAAAACTACATAAAATATTTAAATACGTAAAATTTCAATAAGATAAACGACTAACATTCGTTTATCTTATCCTATATTAACAGTCACATTCCCTAATTCAATTCACCAGCCACTCCCCCTTAACAACCGTCATTTTTACTAAAATCACGTTTAAAAAGCTCCTTACCATTTTGCTCAATATAATCTCCCGATACAATCAAATACGGATGACTGGGCGAATTACCTGCGGTGCGGCTTTTTACATTTATTTTATCATTCACTTTCAGGCCGTTTAACTGCCGAAACTCTTTAGGGGTAAACTGCATCATGTAATCTTCACCATCGATCATGATTACAAGCCATTTTGGCCCTCCTGATTTCGCATTTTCCCGCTGGAAAGTAACAGAAGTGACCACAGCTTCCATATTACTGAAAGACTTGATATACCCCTTTATTTTCTCATGACTGGCCCTCACCTTTTTGCCTGCAGGTGAAGCCTCCCATAATTTATACCTTATACCGTCAGGAGTCCCCTCCCATTGTTTTCTGGCATCCAGTGCGGCTTTCTTGTCGGCAATGGACATGGACTTTGGAGACCACTCAGTTTCAGTTTTAATGTTACGGTTGGCAAATACCAGTCCGCTTACTACAACCAGCGCGAAGATCATCGCATAGGTGACATTTTTTTTATTTTTCATATCCTTTCAAATTGGTTAAGCGAATGTACTTTCTCATTTTTCAGGTTATGCGATTTGGATTGTAAATTAAAATGTAAACTTTGTAAATATTGCAGCAAATATTCAAAACCCTCTTCAGTTTTTTGTTCATAACCAATCCTCTTCCCAAACAAAAAACTGGCGCGCTCTTTAAACAGAGCGCACCAATTTTGTTACTGAACGACCGTAGCTCCCATATAGAAACTGTCACTCGTCATCTTGCCATCTGCAGACACAAAGCTCATGTACACATACACATTGTCGCCACTAAAAGTAGCCGGCAAAGCCATGTCAAAGCTCAGCGCACTCCGCGGTACAGCACCCACAGCAGTCACAAACAACTCTTTCGCAGGATTGTACACCACAAACGTGGCCAGATCAGTCGGCTTACCAATGCCGTTGGCAATACCAGCCTCCCAGCTCAGATCCAGCTGCGCATCTTCAGTAGTCGCCATCGAAGCCAGGTAAGACAACCCCAGCCGGCCCTTGCTGTACATGACTTTCGGATAATCGATCGTGTAATTGTCAGCAGAAGTGCCCGTAACCGCATTCCTGTAATTGTACACAAAGGCAGCATTAAATGCCGTTTGCTTTTCCTTGTGTGCATCCTGAAAGCCTACCTTAATGAGCGGACTGATCCAGCTCAAAAAAGTAACCGTCAAACCAAACTTAGCCCGGGCATTCAACTGCCCAGTAGTAGGCGGCAACAGCGATGGATGGGGCAACGGACCAACTATATTCTGCCCATTCAACCACCGGCCTATGTTTGCGCCGTTCTTTCCCTGGAACCCGCCAGAGGTTCCCCAAAGTGCTTTTCCCATAATTGAAAAAATTTAAAGATTAAACCATATTGTTAATTGTACCATCCGGTTGGCAAATCAAAGCTATATGGCAGGGGCAGTTTAAAACGAAGACATTTGTCATGCAAAAAAACAGGAAAAATGTCCGGCAAATAACCAGACAAATGTCTGTTTTCGGCCCCCAAAGTATTCTCAATTCAGTCGGTGTCCCTTGGATAAGTGGAAACAATCTTTTATTTTCATGCAATGGAAATGATAAGTTCTGAGGAAATGGCAGAGGCGTTGGGTATAACGTTAACTGAATTATTATCAACTGAATTTGAGGTTGAAGATGAAAGTAATGATGAAATTTTTATCTATTTAGTCAAATTTGGTAATAACACGCCACAACAGCTTTTAGATAAGGTGAATGCAACTCACGGTTGCGTAACGATATTCTTTAAAAGATAAGCCAATTGAAATTGATAGTATTCTTAAAAGGAGACTATAGTAATTTCAATGCATATCAAGAATTTTTTTAATGAAAAAGAACCGGACGAAAAAGGCAATATGCAAAATCAGACAAATCAGAAGATAAGTCGACATATTAAACAACATATTTAAAGAAGGTGAATTACCAAAGATGCAGTTGTCAAGGAATCCTTGACAACAACAATTCCATTTGTCATACAAAACAACCAGATAAACGTCCGTTTTCGGCCCCATAGCTCCCTCTTGCAGCGATTCAGTGTCTTGGTACACGTCGCCAGAAAACCACTGATATAGTACTCCGTCAGCCTGGGCGCTATCTTTGGATATTCCTTAATGAACTCCCGGTAACGCTCTTCCTTCTGCAGAAACAGCAGCAGCAAATGATCAATCGTACGCAGCGAAATCTGACTCCTGATCCTGTCCGCATGTATTCTTGCCTCAGGAAACAAACCGTAAATCGTATCCATTTTGGTTTTTGAGATACTCAGCAGCTCACTCTTCTCAATCGCCCTGATGTAATATTGCTGATTAGCCGTTCCGTCATAAAAATCTACAGGCAGCATAATAAACGTATTTTCCCAAAAGAAGTCTATGATCAGTTCCTCCCCCTTCCAATTATGGCGGTAGAGGACAAACATCCCTTTGCCCACAAAATGGAGTTCATCGGCATTTTTACCCGGCAATAAAATTAAAGTCCCTTTTTTGAGCGGTTTATAACCAAAAGGCTCCTCTAGTTCAATAAATGATTCGTAGCCCTTACTTACCGGATGCAGTAAGCCCAGGCTGTTGATGAGTTGACGCAACATTCAGATAGGGTTGAATAATTGCGGGGGTCCCTACCGGACCACCGCAATTTCGATTAAATAACTAACATGAGAACGTTAATTAGCAGGGCTACTTGCCACTGACTTTTCTTTTGTTATCGGTGAAGAGGAGGACGCGTTTCCCTTCAGTGTTTACACGATAGAATTTATCACCTTCAATGAGCAAAGCTTCTGATTTACCTTCGGCATGATGCACATCTGTATTGATGACTTTACCTCCGTAGTGAACAGATATGGTATCTGCTACAATGGTATGCCCGGTAATAATGTGTTTCACACCAAACTTTTGCAGGGTGCTGTCAATAATCTGTGGCATGTCTTTTTTGTCTTCATAATATGTCCTATACCAGAACGGGCTGGTCTGTGGATTCATAATGCTATTCACCTTATCATCCTCATACTTGTCACTCTTCAAAGCATAGTTCGGTCTGGCTAGATCATTGATGTCTGCAATCGTTACAGGCAGGTTGTTTAGTTTTCTTGAAATTCCACCATGCAGGAAAAGTATATCTCCAATTTTCTCTACAATGTTCTTAGTTCTTAACCACCTGCCCAGCTCACTATCTTCATTGTATAATTGGATTAAGGTTTTATCCATCAGAGTAGCATTGTCTTCATATTTCTGCTCTACATACCCATGGTCTCCCATAATGTTCATGATCTCATGGTTGCCCAGAACAAAGTGTACATAACCTCCGGCTGCTTTTGCTTTCTCCTCTAATGAATAGATCAGCCACAAACACTCGGTAACCTGCCTGCCCCGGTCAAACATATCCCCTCCAAACACCAGATGCCCATTGCCAAATGTCCAGTTCAGATTTTCATCAACAATCCTGTTCTTTTGCAGCAATTTCCTGAAAGCATCGAAGTTACCTTCTATATCAGAGAGGACAAATAACTTTTCCGCTTTAGGATATATCGCTTGCTGAACACTTAGTGAGGGCATCAAATTCACGTTGAAACTTTTAACTTCATCTGTTTGCACCTTTAAAACTGAGGGACTTGTTTTTGCAAAAGCTTTCTTATCTACTTTATCACCGTCAATAGAAAACGCTGTAACATTATCTTTGTCATAAAATACATAAGGCCCGTCCTTTAGTGTAGCCAGCTGCTTTTGCAACAAAGTAATCATACCTAAACCGTTGTCACTTCTTGGATCAATTTTCCTTGTATCATATTTGAGAAAGGAACCGTCAGGCCCAATCAGTTCCAGTGTTGGATAACTTTGCACCAAAAAACCTTTAATAGTCTTATGTTTATCTCCTTCACCTCCGGTATATAGCTGAACTCCTGTACCGCTTGTATATTTGCCAAACTGAATACTTTTCAACCACTGGTCTTTGCTTTTATCTATCGATACACTTAAAAACACCACATTGGTATCACCAGCGAAATGCTCTTCTACTTTTCGGAGCGCTGGTGCCATCTGAACGCATCCTGTACAGCCCGTAAACCAGAAGTCCATTACAGTAACTTTGCCTTTCAATTGTTTACTGCTAAATACCCTACCTTTGGCATCAGTTAACGTAAAATCAGGAGCATTTTTCAGTCCTGCCTTTAGCCGGCGTTCCAGTTCATAATCCTTTACTTGTTTTTTAGCTTCAGGATAACCCGGTTGTGCATAATAGTCAGCGAGTATAACTTCAACCTTTGGAGTGAAACCCACCTGCCTCAATATCCCCCTAGGATCGGACAAAGTGAACACCAAAAAATTCTCACGGACAACGCCTTTATATCGTTTCTTAATCTCGTTGTACTGCCAGATAAATGGATCCTCTAGATCTTTACCTAATATTGTTGTATCTGATTCTTTGGTTCTGAAAAACTTACCCCTTAAACGGTAATTCTCATCATGCAACATCTCCCATGCATAATCCGGATCAAAAATGAAATCTCGCCTATACCTCAACCACTTAGAGTTAGTGTTATTCATGGTGGTGTCATAGATATTACAAAGGTCTTCATTGGATAAACCAAACTGGTTAACAGAACCTACAATAGTAGATCTCCTGATGGAATGAAATTTATGCATCCGGATCTTTTCTATGGCAGTCAGTAAACTACCTTTTATTATCATGTAGACCCTTTCCGATAATTTACTTTTGTAGTTTTCCAGTAAAGGTAACCAAATGCGTGTTTTCTGGTTAAGATAATTATTCCAATCCAAAAAATCTTTAAGCGAGGCGCTCGCATTGTTCTTTTCAGAAAGGTATTCCGCCCGGTTTAGGCTTTCCCGAAAAGTTTCCAACAACTTGAAGGCTTTAACATTTTCCGCACCCCTTCCCGATGCATGCAATTTATCATCTATCTGACTTAAATAAACATGATCTCCAGGTTCCAGAATGTATCCCTGCCCTCTGTTGGAGAATAATCCGGGTGGAATCATTTGAAGGTCACTCGCACTCCATTCCCACTGTACCTTTTCTCCTTTCAATTTCTGCTGCACTTTTCCCTTTTGCCAAGGATGAACAAACTTATCTAACTCCCAACTTACTGGTTCTAAAATTAAAGGATTTGCAATAAAACGATTCCTTAATGCTCCTTCAACGGAAATTGTGATTCTTCTTGAGCCCATTTTCCTTTTCTGAGCCCAGACAGTTTGTATGCATAGCAATAGCATGAGCAGACGAACAATATGCTTTTTATTCATTATAATGATGTTTTTATGTGTGTTAAAAATTGCTTTAATAGGAAGGGTTTTGAGTCAGGCCCATCAACTTTACATCTGGTATTGGGATTGGCGCTATAGCTTTATCACTTGGGTAAGGCAAAGTAGCATTATACCCTGAAAGAACATCCGTCCTGTGCACACCTTGTTTTAACCTCTGCAAATCCCACATCCTGAATCCCTCAAAACAGAACTCCTTTCTTCTCTCCTTATAGATCAGGTCCAATAAAGCCTGTCCACTTGTTGTTATGTCAGGAATCGAGGGATCGGCTCTTTTTCGAATAGCATTCAAGTAAGCCCTGGCATTCACTTCTTCATTTGTCTTCGCACAAGCTTCAGCAACCGTTAAGAATACTTCAGAGGAACGTAAAATAGGAACATAATAATCTGCACTTGGTTGAATACCAATCCCTCCGGCAACATTTAATGGAAATTTCCTGACTCGCCATTGCCCAGACTCATTTATAACCCATGAACTCCTAATGTCATTTGCATTTTCAATTAATACATTGACCAAATCATTTGCAATGTGACAGTAATCTACATCAAACAAAATGCCTAATGGCTGACTAACAGCATAATCATTTGTCACCGGCATCAATTGCCATAGAATTTCCGTTTGTGCAGATGGTTTATTTTTAAAGAAATCCAGAGGATAACCTGCTCCAATACTCATTAATGGCACTTGATTAGCGACTTCTATACCAAACTTTTTTGCATTAATATAATCTCCTTTATACAAATAGACCCTAGCCAACAGCGCTTTTGCTGCCACGCCGTTCATCTGGCGACAATCACCGATACCGGCCTGCATCAAAGAGATCGCATTTTCCAGATCTGAGATCATATTTTTATATACTTCAGCAATTGTTTGCCTTCTGTAAGGCTGACTGATATCAGAAGTAGTAATATATGGAATTCCGGGATGCGAGGCATCTGTTGTAAAGCCATAGGTTTGCGCAAAGATATTAGTCAAAGTTAAATGCATTAGAGCCCTGATGGCAAGGGCTTGTCCTTTTATGTTTTTTGCCTTTTCCTGATTCTCATCAGAATATCTATCTATATTCTCAATAATAAAATCACAAGACCTTATGATACCATAGAGATTGGTCCAGACGCTATTCATAGAAGTACTACCGTCACCTTCATTTTGAGCAATCTGTGACCAGTCATATTGTATTGTCAAAGGTATACTCGATGAGCTTGGTTTTAAATTATCTGCTATTAAGTCCGGATAGACTGTTGGCAAATAATTCCCATATGATTCACTAAGTTTCATATAGATTCCCCTCTGAAACTCTTCCATAGTATTCAAGTTCTTTACATAGCTCTGTCTATTCAAATTGCTATTATCTGTTATTTCCAGGAAGCCCTTTTTACAAGACAGCATACACATCATTAAGAGGAAAATAACACTTAAATATTTAAAATTCTTCATGATCATTGATTTAAAAATTTACGTTAAGTCCGATAGAGTAAGAGCGAGATTGTGGATAAAGAATATTGCCAAATCCCGATGGGCCGACATTTTCAGGATCATCTCCGGAATATTTTGTCCAGGTTGCCAGGTTATGTCCCTGTAAAAAGAGATTAACGACATTTAAATGTAATCGCTTTGTTAACTGTCTTGGCAGAGCATAATTGAATTGAATATTCGCGAGCCTGACAAAATCACCGTCATACAGATATCGAGTTGAGGCCAGTGTTCCTTGATCCAATTGACTTCCCGTGCCTGTAGATGCACGTCCATTTAATAATCTTCTAGGATTTTTTGTAATATCACCGGGCTTCTGCCAGCGGTTTAAAGCATCCTTCGTTTGATTAAAATAAGGATCCCTACCGTTCAAATTCCCGTCATTTTGTAAATTGGAATTTAAATAAATCTGTGAACCGTACTGATAATACAACGATACAGAAAGTCCAAATCCTTTGTAATTAAATGTATTATTTAAACTACCAAAGCCGTCAGGCTGCGCCTTTCCCACAATTGAAGGTTTTGCAGCATTATAATTTTCATTTGCTTTTCCCAAACTATCAATCCACATTGGTCTTCCGTTATCAGGATTGACGCCAGCCCACTTTCTTAAGTAGTAGGAGTTGTACTCATAACCAACCTCATTTACCATGTTGGTATTAGTCACTCCACTAATGATAAAGTTTGATCGCGGTATGAATGATTTAGTTAATTTATTCTTGTTCCGGCTCCAGTTAGCGTTAATACTCCACTGGAAATTCTTTAATTTAAGCAGGTTTGCGGACAGAGAAAGCTCCACGCCATGATTTTTGACATCACCAATATTCCCTGTAAACTTAGAATATCCTGTCGCAAAAGGCGCGTCTATATTATAAGCAATTAAGTTTTTAGTTTTCCGGTTGTAAACATCTGCTGTGATACTAACCCTATCTTTTAGCAACCGTACTTCAAACCCTGCATCCCAGGTAAACGTCTCTTCCCATTGGATACTTGGATTTCCGGGATTCGATCCGCCTAAGGGAAATACAGCTATCCCATCCATAAAATTGGTCAGGGAAAGCCGATCAAACCTTAATACATCGGCAATAGCAGCTGAATTGCCCGCAGGACCCATACTACCCCTTAGTTTTAAATAATTTAGCCAGTTGCCCTCTCTTTTCAGGAAGGATTCATTACTTGCCACCCAGCCAACACCTACAGACCAGTACGTACCAAAACGATTATTTCTTCCAAATTGAGAGGAGCCATCTGTACGGATGCTGCTTGAGAGGTAATATTTTTCTTCAAATCCATAATTAAGCTGGCCAAAATAAGAAGCCTGGGTTTGTTTTGAAGTGTTACCAGTAGCAAAAGAAATAACCTTCCCTCCTATGAGCTGATCTTGGTCGGGGGCATCAGAAATATTTGTCTTTTGAATGAATGAATATCTATTTAAGTCAATTCGGGCTTCTTGTCCAAGTAAAACATTTAGACTGTGGGAGTTATTCCATATTTTATTAAATTGAAGCAAATTCGTATTGATTAATCCCGATGTTCTGAAAAGTTGCTCAGCAACACTTCCAAGTCCATCTATTGCGACTAAGGGATGATCTTTTTGCCTGGCTTCATTCAACATAAAATTAACTCCAAGTGAAGAGTTGAAACTGAGCCCTTTAAATAATTTAACTTCTGCGTTTAAAGTGCTCATTCCCATATAGGCTGAACTTTTGTTGATGTTCAATTCTCCTTGAGCTATTGGGTTAGGGATTGGAAAATTTCCAGTGGTGCCCTGTCCCCATAAGTACTTATAGAAATAGTCTCCTTTGTTGTTCCTGATTGGATTCAATGGAGAAATACCGATAGTGGTTAAAAAAGTATTTCCAAGAGTATAATCCTGCGTGTTATAAGAAAATGTAGAATTCAATGCCAATTTTAACCAAGAAGATGGGCGATTCACATAATTAAACCGCATCGATTTTCGATCATACCCTGTCTTCTTCGCTACGCCATTTTCTTTGGTATATTCAAAATTGAGATAAAAGTTGGAATTGTCGTTACCTCCTGAAACAGAGATCTCATTGGCGATAGTCACCGCATTTTTATTAAGCAGAGCACCTACCCAATCGGACTGAGGATAAAAAGTAGTATCTCCAAGTGCGTTAACAATAACCGGAAATTTCTTGCGAAGATCACTATATATCTTTGCCTCTGTCGTTGTAGGGTTACTGTTGTGATAGGCTTCGAAAAGCAGATCCAGGTATTCCTGCTGATTTAGCATTTTTATTTTCCCATCAAGTGCTGAGGCCAAATCTGTCTGGTGCCGGAAATTGAAAGTTGTCTTTCCAGCCTTACCTTTTTTGGTAGTCACCAAAATCACCCCGTTACTAGCTTTAGAACCATAAAGTGCTATAGCAGCAGCATCCTTTAAGACAGAAATAGTTTCAATATCAGAAGGATTAAGTTGAGCAAGGGGATTAGTCACCCGAGGAGTCAATGGACTATTAGATAACATCGCAGAAGGTGGTTCCTGCGAAACAGGTATTCCGTCAATTACAATTAATGGATTCCTGAAACTCTCACCGTTATTGGGTTGTCCTCCCGTCGCAATTCCCCTCAATACAAAATTTCCTGGACCGCTTCCCGGCTGCCCGTTGCCACTGGTCACCAACAACCCCGGCACCAAACCCTGCAAACTCTTGTCAAAACTCCGGTTAGGCAAACTCTGGATCTGCTCACCTTTTACCACAGTCACTGAACCCGTCAAAGCCTGTTGCGTAGTCCTGCCATAAGCAACAACCACCTCATTGAGTTCAGCAGCCTTAAGCTCCAAAGCAACTGATAAAGAAGCCTTCACACCAACCTCCACATCCTTATATCCAACAAAACTCACAATCAACACCGCTTGATCATCCACCCCCGGCAAATAAAACTTGCCCTCATTATCCGTCACCGCGGCTTGTTTAAAACCCTTTACCTTCACATTTGCACCCGGCAGCGGCATCCCCTTCTCATCCACCACCACACCCCGCACATCAACAGGAGGAGTAAAAGCATCCACCACCCTTTCCAGAAAGGAAGGCGCTTCCTTCCTGGTAATGGTTATCTCACTATTTTCAATTACATAGTCAAGGTTCTGCCCCGCCAAAATCTTCTTTAATGCCTCTGGCAGCGGCGTCTTTTCCAGATTAACCCGAATGGGTTTCGCCTTGTTAATTAATTCCGCTTCACAAAGCACCGTGTACCCGGTCTGCTTCCTGATTTGTGTAAATACCTGTTTCAGGCTGATGTTATCATCCTTAAGCGTAAGCACCTGGGCAGTTGTAGATGCGCTTACCTGCATCAAAAATGCCGTCATGATAACAATAATAACTTTCATAGCACGCACCATTTGTTTAGATGCGACTATGGGAATATTGCATCTAAATAGACCAATAAATTTCATAACTTTAGTCGTTTTGGTTGAACAGCGTATGCCTTCCGATCTTCGAAAATTGCAGGCATCCGCGTTTATTAAACAATAAATCAATTCTGTTTAGGGTTGATCAATCAAAACATTCAACCGGATTCCGAGGCCAATCGGGATTCGGTTCTTTACCAAAAATGGCAAAGGCTGGTTAGTCAGAATGAGTTGATTTTTCCGTTTGTCCGGTAAGTTTATCTCATCACGGTAATTCGCCTCCCCTCGATCTTAAAGTGAATATTCTTTGTTAATTCAAGCCGCTTCAATATCCTTGAAACGTTGTCATACCTCGACACACTGCCCCAATACAATTTATCCTGATCCACATCCTTTGCATAGCTGACCTCCACATTATACCAGCGTTCAATCTTTCTCATAATGCTCTGCGAGGGTTCATCTTCAAAAATGAATAAGCCGTCTTTCCAGGCAATGGCGTCTTCAGCATTCACCTGCAGCACCCTGACTTTGTTATCATACAATACAGCCTGCTGCCCCGGCTTCAGAATAGCATTCTTATTTACCCTCACCGATCCTTCCAGCAAAGTTGTCTTCACATCCGCATCATCCCCGTAAGCACTCACATTAAAGTGTGTTCCCAAAACCTCCACCTGCTGTCCGTTGCTTTCTACAATGAAAGGATGTGCTTTATCTTTAGCAATTTCAAAATATCCTTCTCCTTCAAGCCTTACCCTGCGCAGCCCACGCTCATTTAGGCTGGCAGAGTAAGTTAAGCTTGAAGCAGCATTGAGCCAGACCTTTGATTTGTCCGGCAAGGTTAAAATATAGGTTTCGCCTTTGGCGGTTGAGAGCGTATTCTTCGTTCCCTGCAATGACGGATCGTTGTTCTCATTGCTAGCCTGCTTCTCAGGCCCATAAATGATTTGTCCGTCTTTTGTTTTAGTTACACTGATTCCTTCTTCCTTCGCAATCTCCCCATTAGCAGCATCAGCCAGCCTGATCTTCTTACCATTTGCCAGGGTTAGCGTCGCACCAATTTTGCCCGGAGCAATGTCATTCGCATACGCAGCACCTACATTCACATCCAGTTTAGCCTTGTTCACATACAAAACCAATCCGGCACCCACCACAATTAAAATTGCAGCCGCAGCAGCAATCCGAGGCCAGAGCCTCAACCTGCGCGGCTCCGCCGCTGTCGTTTTCTCTTCCCTGACCAGTGGAAAGAGCCTGGCCTCCACCCTGTCGGCAATCGCCAGTGCATGATCATCGAGAACATCCAGTTCTTCCTGCTTATCCAGACTATTCGACTCATCCGCCTCATATTTAAAATGCCCCGCAATGATCCCCCGCAGCAGCGGCTCATCAGCCCCCGACCCAAAAGCATCCAGCAGTTCATCCAGCTCCTGCAAGCTGCAAGTCCCCTCAATATACTTCCGGTACAGATTTTCGATATGTTCAGATTTTTCCAAAATTCCTCTTTTACAGCTATTACGCTTGCCAGAGAAAAACTACCTATCCGAAAAAAAAATATTTTTTTTGCCCTGCTGTTTACTGTCATCTAATATTTGTAGAATGAGGCAATTCTATTGTTCTTATAAGAGTTCTTCAAAACTCTCACCATTGCAGAGAAATTAGGCGGAATAATAATCTTATTATTTTTTCTCGTACTATGAAAGAAGAAGATAAGGAATTTCACTTAGAACTAGTTATACAGGAGAGATATGGTAACCGGGAATTAGAGCATCAAATAAATAGCGGTCTTTGTGAAAGAGTAATACCTGAAAAAGCTAATCTCTCACCACGGTGAGAGAAATGAATATTGGTCTAACAAATAGTTTCAAAGATGATTACGTATTTGAATTTATAAATCTACCGGTAGCATATAATGAAAGGGAGCTTCTTGACCAGGGCATCTCCCATATCGGTGCTATTGTCAATCGGAAAAATATCGCCGCTAAAAAAGTTCTGAAAAAAGCAAGGTTTCAAAAGAAAAGCACATTTGATGTCCAGAAGGATATCTATGAGGTTAAAGTGACCTAAACTATATCTTTAATTTATAAAAAGCCGCATCAGCAACTTCTTTAACAAGGGCCTAGCTACGTTTTACCTTTATGCTCCGTTCATATCTCGTGCTGATTCCCGGCACCCCTTTAGGAGAAAGCGTATCTATTGCCTGCCTGTCAACGTTGCGGTAATACCTGTAATAATCGCTATCCCATCGCCATACCGTATTTTTACCATCCTTATCCGTAATCAGCAAGTCCGGCCAGCTCCAGTTACTGGTTTTTATAAAACGAGGCAGTTTAGCTTCAAATCCGAGATTTGTTTCATAGCCATACCCTAACGCCTTGATAAACAAAAATACCGTTCCCAAGTCCTTTTCAGGATGTCCATTTCCATACCATATAAAGAGATCCTCATCTATATTTCCTGAAATATCCAGGGGATAAAGTTTGACGCGCAGTACCGAACCCTTCAGCAGGCTGTCTTTTGGATTTGCCAAATGCTTACCGTCGGGAGCCAGTACTAAACCTAGTGAATCGTAAATTTCTTCCTGATGCATTTCTTTAATTGTGGTCTTTACACCCTTAAAAAGAAGCCGGACACCCTTCTGACGGTTTTCAGGTGATTCTTTGCCCGGTTCCTGTTTCGGCTCATCAGTACCAGCAGCATGCCTATTGGACCTTAACACTTCAGGCGGATGGTTTATCCAGGCCCCAACAGGAACGATCATATTTGCTTTTCCATGTACCGCCATTTGGGTTAACACCATAAAAACCCCGAAATTAGTCAGCAGACCGATAGCTGTTCCCAAACCAAACCTAAAAATAGCCTTTCTAACCCGTAGCAGTCCCTTGATTCGCGGTATACCATACCACAGCGCTGAAAAGAATAAGACCATTAAAATCATGGTGACTGCCACCGCACCGGACCACAAATCAGCTGCCCCGGCTTCGTTCAATAAGAAGTTTACCAAAAAAGACCGCCCAAGAAGTAACACGGAAAGCCCAGCGAGTCCACCCGTCACCAGCCCTAATTTAAGCGCCCGGCCTGCTGCATATTTCATTTTCAGACGTAAAACTTTGACATCCTGCTGGTCTGGTGATACCTGCATGCCAAAAGCTTTATCTATTGCCAGGAAACTTTCTGCAAATTTCCGGTTTTCAAATGCTTCATTCGCCGAGCGAATCAATTCTTCCCGCAAGCCATAAATTGGACTACCACCATCATACACCTTTTGATCCCGTCCGTAGATCCACAAATCAAACGCATTTCCCCTGTATTGGCATTTCAGCTGAAATGCATCCACTGACCAGACTTCAAACTGCTGCTTTACCAGCCTGGCATTTCCCCGGATCTGCGCAGCTGATCTATCCCGCAATGACTGGTAGGAGCTCAAAAGTCCGGCATTGTTCAAATCCAGAACCTCGGGTAAAACTGGGAGATCCAGCTTAAATACCATCTGGTCACTGAAGGTGTCTTTTTTGGATATAGCTAGTTTTAAGAATGTCTTGCTGAAATCACAGTCATCCGGTACAGCCTCCAATCTCTCCACCGAGAAAACCTGGCTAAGCTCAGCCTGATCGATCAACTTGCCCCTACCTGAGCAGGTACTACATTGGGTCCTGCCACTCCCGGCGCAGACCGCACAACGTACATGCCCATCTCCTCCGCAAGAATTACAAGTAATTTTTCCGCTGGTACCACAGGTTGAACACGATATGCTTTTACTCCCGCCACACCGGCTGCAGCTTCCCCGGGAGCTTCCCCGACCCCAGCAGGATCCGCATTCTTCATTGGAGCTCGCTCTGCCTGATCCTCCGCAGCGGTAACAATTCTGATTATTTGAATAACCCCAGCAAGCTGTACAGGTTCCCTCGCGCTGAACTCTCCCACTGCCTGAACAGCTGTAACAATATTTTGATTCCTGTCCAAACACATCACAACTGGTGCAATCGACATATCCCCTGCCATGACAGTTCCAGCATTCGGTTCGTCCCCGCGTGCCACAGCTGTAACAATCGTTCTCACCCGCACCTTTGCAGGAAGAGCAGGTATTTGAACCGACGCCAGAACAGCCCTGACAATAAGAAACCTCTCCAAAAAAACTATAACTATGCTTTACTTCCTGGTAATCAGGTTCCTTCGCAGATAATTTGAGTGCAAATGGCTGATTCAGATCCGGAATCCCTGTCTTGCCCTGACCATTGTAAGGAACCTTCTGCCTTTTAAAATCCCTGTTCTCTATCAGCGAAACCAGGCTGTGGACATAAACGGGCTTATGGTATGCAAAATCGATGTGCATCTGCTCGCCCATCTCCTGCATGTTGTGATGAGGAATGGTTTTTGCCCATACAGTGATGATTTGCCTTAAATTGGCAATCCGCAGCGCATCATCAATGATTGACTTGCTCACATAAAGATCAGCCGTTTTCATTACACCTCCCAACTTTTATATTTAAAACCAATGGGCCAGACAGATTTAAATCTGTAGCCTTTAAAGGTAAAGCCGGGGGTATAAAATTTCATCATGAGCGAGTTAACAGAGATCGTAATTATCCTTTGCCTAAGTTAATTAATTTCTGCTCCGACCTCAAATTCCAAATTAAAAACTTGAAAATTGATATTACCCCTACAAGGATCGGGATTCAAGCGATGTTGAATTTATAATTGATAATTGACAATGACTTACCTGTTTCTCAAGTAACCCAGACTATCGTCCCATCATTCGAGATTTCCCCCCAAACTCACATTCTACTTCATATAAGCCATTAAAATGGATAAGGTGCTTCTGATCTTAGCCGTAGGTCAAAATACTCACAAATACAAAAACTAACAGTAAAATCTTGTTCATTATTTCTTGTACATCGTTATAAGCAATCAAATAAAGTCAGTGTAAATTCCCAATTATTGCCTTAATAAAACCAACGCATGGGCAGTTAATAATAACAGGCCTTTCGTGATCTTAGCAAAAGAGAATTTAAATGTAGTTATTCAGCCAGGCTTTCACTTTGGATTCATTCCCCCCTTCCAAATTAATGAGGAATAATCAATTATATGTATATTGGTTTATCTAAATCTCTCAATATGAAAAGAATATTAACGATAATTACGCTATTAGCACCTGCGCTAGCATATGCCCAAGGTCAATCAATTGCCTCAGGCAGTATAATAGGTGGAGTCGTCACACTCGTCGTACTTTTCCTCTTATTCCTTGCCCTCAGAGAAGTTGTAATGTGGTACTGGAAGATCAATACCATCATTGAAAATCAAGCTACGCAAATTAGAACTCAACAGGAGACCAATAATTTATTAAGCGAGCAAATCACATTGATGAAGGGTTACTACAAGCCAGAACAGACAACTATTAATCCCAAATCTATCGATTTAAACAAGCCGGAAGATTAATAGAAATGAATGCAATATCAGGGGCAGTAATCGGTGCATTAATAGGCTTTATATCCGCATTCGGCTTTATACGAACCAATTCAAAGAAAAGTCAATGGGGCATGCTTATACCTATTATCACGCCCATCACTACAATAATTGGTGCAGTATCGGGTGGGAGGATTGGCTATAACATAGAAAGGTCTGCCAAGATTGACAGGAGTTTAGGTATAGACAGAATACGATATAATCACTTTAAGGTTGGACGATTCTGGCAATCAGAATCTACATGGCAAGATTGTAAGGGCTGTCACCATGTACTAAAAACACTTAAAGGGAGCCAAAACACTGTATCGTATCTGGATGGCACATTAGTTCTTAATCATGGTAACTCTGCATCTTCAGTAAATGTAACGAAGTTCCACCACTCTGCTCGAAACGAAACTTTTAAAAGATTGAGAGAGAGAAATGGTGAGGAATATCTTAAACACCTAAATAGTACGAGGTGATTTACCTTATACGGTTACATATTAAAGCAAATGCGGTTCGCAATAATTGATAACAACCGAAGTGAGGCTCAATCGGGCTTAAAAGGAATCTGCCCTGCATGCGGTCAGCCTGTAATCGCAAAATGTGGCACGATAAGGATTCATCACTGGGCACATCTAAAGGAAAAGATGTGTGATCCGTGGTGGGACAAAGAAACTGAGTGGCATCGCTCGTGGAAAAATTGCTACCCAGAAGATTGGCAAGAAGTCATTAAACGGGATGAAAAAACTGGAGAACCGCATATTGCCGATATTTGTACTTCTCACAATCTAGTAATTGAATTTCAACATTCTCCAATCAATTCAACAGAAAGAATCTCACGTGAGAGTTTTTATAAGACTATGGTGTGGGTTGTTGATGGTCTAAAGGATAAACTTACCTATAAACGCTTTCAAAAATGGAAAGACTATGGATATCCATTAAAACCTTCTGTTTACAGAATAGCACATCCTTATATATACTTCCCCGTTCAATGGCTTGATAGTTCGGTACCAGTCGTATTTGATTTTGGCATGGATGATGGCAATCTTGGATCGGAAGAATACGGACACAAGCTTTATTGCTTGTTTCCTCATCATGAAGGACGCACAATACTCGCTGAGATAACTAAAAAAGCTTTTATTAAGTACACATTTAATGGCCTATGGCAATCTCGAGTTGTTGCAGGTCTAGAAGAACTATATCAAATGTAAAGGGCTAATTTGTATATTTCGGAGAAACTGACCCCACTGTTTTGCTCCAAACTGGCCGCAAAATAGATTGCCGAGTTAGTTTTAAAAGTACCTCTCTCTTGAACCAATATAACTAATCCTCCCGGACAACCCATCCTGTCTGACCAAAGTCTATAATTCGTATCATCAGGCCACTTTTCGTCCCAACAACCCATCAAATTCAGCCTAGGGTCTCTATTTCCGTGACAAACCTCAAATAAAGCGTTTTAAAGACCTCGGATTTCGGGAAGACCATGATAGACAGGACCACATCCTTTGAGCCTCAATGATGGCTTAAAATCTCGTATTTTAAATAAAATAAATTAGCAGTATAGCAACCGAAATCTGTATTTAGATAGCAGAAGCGGCCATTTTGAGCCGGAATAAGGCGTCAGTTTAAAACCGGAATAAGTGGCCATTTTTGCCGAAATACCCACATTGAGGACAAGCCCATTTCAATTTCATAAATATATTACCGATGTCTTTAAAAATAGAACTATTGAAACCTTAGATTTTCCAGTGTTGAGGCCTGCCGCAGGAATTGAAATTATCAATTGAGATATACTAAATAGAAGCGTTATCTATTAAAAATCCATTTCGAGTAGCAGTCCATTGTCTTTTAGCCAGGCTACCGCCTTTTGGTAATCCGGTACCTGAACGCTTACAATATTCCAAAATTCTGGTGAGTGATTGAGCTCAATAAGGTGCGCCAATTCATGTACCAGGATATAATTTATTACAAAAATTGGTGCCTTAATAATGCGCCAGTTAAAGTTCAAATTTCCGCTTGGAGAACATGAACCCCACCGATATTTGAGTTTAGAAATAGCAATCTTATTATAATTTACTCCAAGATTTTTTGCGTAAAACTCAATTTTGGGAATAAGTGTAGCTCTAGCCTGCTGCCTGTACCATTTTTCAAGCAAAGACTCTGCCTGTTGCTTATAATCGACATCTACATAAAACTTACTGTCAAAATAAAAGTGTTGTTTTTTGGGAAGGCTCGTGATTTCAAGCAAATATTTATTGCCCATAAACATAAACGAAGATCCTGAAACAAAATCTTTGACGGGGAATGGTGTTGGATATTTTTGTGAATGCTCTTGTTTAGACTTTATCCATTCTTTTTTCTTCTCCAGCCAGTTTTCTATTTTTTCTACCGGGTAATGCTCAGGTGCCTGAACCGTAACAGATCGATCCCGTTCAACTATAATGCGCAGCGTTTTCCTTTTTTGAGAATAATGTATTTTATAATCCATTATTAAGCTGATAACAACTCCGTCTTCCGCCTAGCAGTTTCCATAATTCTGCTTGTTAACTCATTTCTTCTTTCAAACATACCAGGGAGCTTTACAAAATCTGCTGAAATCAGTAATTTCATTACCTCTCCTTTTAACCTGCTTTGAGCGATATTGTTGCGCCAAAATCCGGTAAACCTTAATTCCACATGCAGGTATTCAACGATCTCTTTGGTAAGCGCCACGAGAATGGAAATATTTTCTTCGCTAATTTCCTGGTCAGCATACAGTTCGTTTTTCAATATCCTAAAAAAAGGCATTTGTTTTTTCTTGTGTAGGCCATAAGTTGGTTCTTTCTCTTGGTCTTTCAACTTTCTCCGAAGTTCTTCCAGCTTTTGATAGATGACCTCCCAATTGCCCGCAAAACGTTCTAAGATATCCTCGATTGCTGTAGCAAAAGATGCATACAAATCGGGGTCGTCATCTATATTTATATCTATATGATGGCGCATCGCATGCTCAATCTCAGCAGCCTTAGTTTTCGATCTGTTTCTCATACCAACCTCATTGATGAAATTTTCATCCATGATTGAAATTGGCTCAACTTTTACATCAATGCCCCGCGTCATCAAGTATTCATCCGCAATAGCCCTTAATTTTCTGGGCACACCTTTCATGCTCAACCGGCTATCCCGCAGATGTTTACCTGCGGTCGCGTTTATCTCTATATAATATAAAAATTCTGGTAGATACTTTAAAGCTTCTTTCCTCGGTAAAACCTGATTCATTGCGCTGGTAAAAGCCTGGAAAACTTTGATGTATTCGTGCCGTTGATCCTCATCATAAAAAAAATCAAAAAAGGCATCGTAGTCATCCGACCCGTCTAAACTCCATCCTTGTAATAGGTCTTTCACATTTTGTGCACTTGTCGCCAGATCAACTAACAATTGACTCTCGTCACCAAGGCAAGCCAAAATATCCTTTTTCTCTTTTTCGTCGTACATGTCAAGTGCCAATCCTAAATGGTCTCCTATACCTACATAATCAACTACAAAACCGACTTCCTTGTCTTCAGGTCCAACGCGGTTTACTCTGGCGATTGCCTGTAATAAATTATGGGCAATAATGATCTTATCGATATAAAGGACTTGTTCTATAGGTGCATCAAAACCAGTTAGCAGCATGTCTACAACGATCAGAATGCCCAGGTTACCATTTATCTTTTGCCCATCTTTCTCTTCAACTTTACCAAACGGCATTTTAAACCCAGCGATTTGCTGCTTTTGCAAAGCGGAATTTCCATATTGCTGCAAATGGGGTTCATCATTGTGAGCAAAGGAAAGTATAGCAGAAATTTCCAACCGACTTAACTTATCTATGTTTATCGCATATTCGTTATTTAACGATAATTCTGCGATCAGTTCCGGTAGCGCTTCATCGAAAGCTGTTTTGTAACGGTGTGCGGCTTCCTTACTTGTAGCGACAACCTGGGCTTTGAAACCATTACTAAAGACATGTTCCACATAATGCCGTAGCATGTCTTTTGCTTTTTCTTTAATCACATCCCATGCTTCCAAGTAGGCGCGCCTGGAGCCGTATCCTAAAATCTGGAACCGCTCGACAACATTATAATCGCTGAATACATCTGTAAAACGCCTGTCCATTCCCGTACGGTCATTTACCAAGGCTTCATGAGTACGCCCCTCATAGATAATTTTTAACGTTACGCCGTCATCTATGGCCTGACGCATAGTGTATTTATCGATGTATTCACCAAACGTACTCTCCGTTTTTTCAATAGGAGTACCAGTGAAGGCGATTCTTGTAGCGTTCGGCATTGCTTGATCCAAGTTAGCTCCCAACAAGGTATATTGAGTACGGTGCGCTTCGTCTGTTAAAATCAAGATTTTCTCGGAGGTATTTAATACGGGAAATACCTGCTGCATATCACGCTCCTGAAACTTGTGGATCATGCAGGAAACGATCTCAGAATTACTGCTGCGGATTGCCGTCTTTAGTTCCGCTATATTTTGTGGGTTGCTGATGTGATAGCCCGCATGTTCGGCAGTCTCAGTTATTTGTTGATCAAGTTGTCTTCTATCTGTCAGCAAAATGATTTTATATTCCTGCAATGTCGGGTGATGATACATCTCCCTGATCAAGAACACCATAGTTAAGGATTTTCCCGAACCTTGTGTATGCCAAACAATACCTCCTCTTTCCCGCCGGTTCTTCCCAGTCAGGAGTCGATGAAGGGTTTTATGTACGCTCCGGAATTGCTGGTAGCGTCCTACCACCTTAATGATTTTTCCACCATCTGTAGCAGAAAAGATCGTGAAAGTTTTGAGAATGCTCAGTAAATTTTGAGGCCAGAGCATTCCTTGTATCAATCGTTGTTGGTCATTGGGCGAAGACAGTCCATGTTCTAAATCGTCGAGGTTCTTAGGATAAGGATCAGTCCAACGATAAAAATGCTTTTTACCATGTGTTGTTATGGTACCGAACATAGCAGTATCCCTACAAGTGGCAATCAGCAATTGGTTGTACCAAAATAATGCCGGAACGCCCTCTTTATCGTAGCCTCGCTGCCCGCTGTATCGCAGCATTTGATCAATCGCTTCATCAATTGGTTCATCCGCTTTAGGCGATTTACATTCAATAACCACCAATGGCAATCCATTAACAAAAAGCAGTATATCTGGGTAAATATGCTTTTCGGTGCCTGTAACCCGTATTTTGAACTGCGACACCGCCGTGTAATTATTGTTAGTTGGGTTTTCGAAGTCGATATACCGCACGGTAGGGTGCTGTGCCCCCGTTTTTCGGTTTTCTGCGGCAGAAGTACCCTCCAATAGAATCTGTAGCACATCTTTGTTATTCTCCAGCAAAGTAGTCTTATGGAGGTTGGTAATACGTGTTAACAAATCGTCTATTTGATCAACCTCCAACCACGGATTTATTTTTTGCAGCCCCTCTTTTAGCTTGGCTGGTAAAATAACCTCCGAAAAATAAGTCCTGTCAGTGTCGGCTGGTATTTGCTCATTGTCCAACTTAACGATTGACCATTTGGGACCGTCAACCATATTTTCAAGCTGATTCAGAAAAGAATCTTCAACGAATTTCTTTTCTGTCATCCTTTGTATATAATTGTTGACGGCCATATTGTGCTAATTTACTCGATTTAAAATACTTTCAGCGACTTTAACTTTTCCAGTTAAAAGGTCTTGCATTAAGCCTGTTTTAAGAGACTTAAATTTAGTGAGCGATAGGAAATTTTTTCTTAACCCATTCTCAATTTCGTTTAGTCGATTGACTATTATTCGTTGCTCCTCTTTTGGTGGTATTGGTATATAAAGTTTTAAGACAGCAGAACCCCTAATGTTTTTTTGCACTCCCCCTTCAGCAATTTCCAATAACTTTCTTTTTCCAGGTTCAGTTATAAAATAATACCTTAAAAATTCCGGCAAAATAGTCTCATCGAATCTAAAACGAATCAAAAAAGCACCAGGAATTACTTCAAAAGGTTGTTTTTTAAAAACGGCGACAAGACCTACAGTTCCACTTCTAGTAATAAGTAGGTCATTTTCTAAAAGCAAGTGTTTAGAAAAATCACTAGCGTTTAATGCAGCAAATGGAATAGTGGAATAATTTATATTTCCTTCCAAATCTAAATCGGTAGTTCGTAAGGTTCCGATCGTTCCAGATAGGGAATAAAATGTTCCTGGAAATCTTGGACCAAATGCGCTTTGCAAACACCGACTATTAATAGTATCAACATCCCATTCTATTGGTACATTTATCCCATTTTTTAAACAGAATTTATGTTTTTCAAACGACCTCAATTGACCTAATTCGTCAACCCCATAGTTCATCAAATCCAGCATCATCCCAATTTTGATGCGTTCTTGCTTTTTAATAACTGAACGAATTTGGGTGATACAAGCGTCAACAGCAGCTAAAATTTTACACAAACCTTTTTGAACATCATAGCTAAACGGAAGTATTTTTATACTGTTTAATATTTCTTTGTCAACATGCGGAATTCCTGAGCCATTTGTTTGAGCCTTTATAAAACCTTCATGATACTTGAAATGATAATAAATGAAATTCCTATGGTAGCGTTTCGGGTCGAAGAGCAATTTCACCATTGTTGATGCTAACGCGCCAGCCCTACTATTAAAGACCTCTCCTGCATTCGACCCATCCCAAAGTAATAGCACATCATCATCAGAAACTAATACTAAATTAGGAGAGAAAGGAACGTAACTCGGAGCAGCGTTCCTTCGTAAATATTCCGGCGTAAGATATATTATTTCACTACCTTTTGTTATTTCTAATGGAGCCTTCCCCTTTCGAACTTTAATTATTTTACGAGTCTCCATTAACTTAAATAATTTAGGTCCTTCAAATACTGGGTCAATTTTGAGGTAGCTAAATTTCTCAACTCATCCAAAGACTCCATGGAAGTCGAATACTTATCCCAGAGATTCTCAATGCCGTTAAAAAGGGTTCGCTTTTCTGCATTTAAGTAACGGTTCAATTCTTGTTTTATGAGGCTTGAATGCTTTGAAAGAATTAATTTTTTTGCTTCATCATCTGTTATCAGTCCGCCAATACTTTCCATAAAGTTTTCTAGTCCGTTAAGCCTGACCGTAAGAGTCAAGATGTCCGAGTTTAATTGCGTAACTTTTTTATTGTAAGCAGTTTTCTGTTTTGGATCCTCGAAAATGCAATTGCCTTTTAATTCCAACAAGCGATTATCAGCAACGCCCAACATTTCTAACAACTCGAATTTTGTATCGTCCACACCATACCGTTTTGCTTGGATCTTAAAAGCGAGTTGATTTTGTTTTTCTTTAACACTAGCACGCGTATCTTTGATTCCTTTTTCTGCAATTGAAATGTCCTTTAACTGTTTGGCCATTTCATTTATCATTTTCAATTGACCACTTAGCTTTTGTAATTTCTTGTCTTGGCTAATTTGTATAATGTCATTCAAATTATCTATTTGCTGCTTTAAATATGACTTAATTGCTTTAACAGTTGTTTCTTCTCCGTCCTCTGGGTCAAATTCTATATCCTCAATAATTTCAGCGATCTTTCCTTCCCAATCTGATATTATCGATTCCAAGGAATTGATTTCTTCATATTCTAACTTAAAAAAAGTGTGGATGAAATAATCGTCTGGTATCAATCCAGGACTCCACCCAGTAGAAGAAATGGTTTTTAAATCATATTTAATATTACTCCACCAGTTCACAAAGACCCCTGCTATTTGAAATTCACTGAGCACCAGTTCCGCCAGCAATGTTTCCTTTAGCGTTGTGATAAGACGATGGCGGACTTCGGACAAGTGGTCGGAAATTGTGTTATTTTGATCCGGTGCTAAGCTGGCAAAGTCATGTTGAGCAATATCCCACCAACGATCAAGAACAGTATGCATGTGCTGATATATTGTGGTAATACCATCATCGACATCCACAATATTTTTTAGTTCTGCTTTTGCAATAATCCCTTCTTGAAACTGCGCAAATTCATCTTGGCCGAACATTGTCCAAACCTTTTCCTTAGAGAAATTGAATTTTTTGAATTGAGGTTCAAGTGCATTAATTTCTTTGACAGGTATTCCCCCTATTAAATGGGCTTTGACGTTTTCAGGTTCCGGGTCGGGTGTATTGTCTACGTAACGGCGAATATTCAAATTATAATCATTGCTTTGTATAGTTGATAGCGACACCAGTTTGGAGTACCTAGTAATTTCTAACTTGTTGGTAAATACGTAATCGATCTTCTCAATATCTTCTGCACGTAAAACATTTTGGTTCTTACCTTCGGCATATTCGCTGTCAGCATTAATGAATAAGATTTTATCTTTAAGTGCTTCATTTTTGCTTTTATTAAGAACCAATACACATGCAGGAATGCTTGTTCCATAAAATAATCCTGACGGTAAACTAATGATTGCTTCGAACAAATTAGCTTCCACAATGCCTTGCCGAATAATCTTTTCCTGTCCACTACGAAATAAAATGCCATGCGGCATTACGCTAGCCATCATTCCTTGAGAGTTAAGGCTGGCAATCATATGCTGCACAAACATCAAGTCGCCTTTCTTACCAGTCTCTGGCGCGAAGCCATAGCCAAAACGGTTCTTAAACTTCATGTTTGTCACCGAATAATTTTGCGAAAACGGAGGGTTAGCTATAACCCTGTGAAATGTGCGAAATGAGGTTCCGTCATCCGATTTAATAATAGGGTCTTCCAGTGTATCGCCATTTTCGATTTCTGCACTTTTAATATTGTGCAAAATCATGTTCATTTTGCAAACTGCCCAAACTGCACCTGAATTCTCCTGACCATATAAGAAAAGATCCCTACCGTCCTGTCCATTTTCTTCCACGTATTGTTGGGACTGAATTAACATACCCCCGCTGCCTACCGTAGGATCGTATATCTCCATACCTTGCTGAGGTTTAAGCAGTTGGACTAATAGGCGAACAACCGTAGCAGGGGTATAAAATTCACCAGCTTTCTTTCCTGCTGAATCCGCAAAATATTTTATTAGATACTCATAGGCAGCGCCCAATAAATCAGGGAATTCAAAATTTTCATTGACCAGCTTAAAATTATCCTGGTTAAAATGCTTAATCAACTCGGTCCAGCGATTGTCAGGAACTTTAGTTTTTCCCTTTACCGCATTAAAGTTAATATTGTTTTTGAGAACGCCTTCCAGTTCGGTATTGTCCTCTTCGATTGCCGCAAGAGCTATATTTAATACTTCTCCGACGTTAGTTTTAACGTCTTTTATCGCAAGATGAAAAATTTCTTTTTTTTCTCCGTTTTCCTCTTTTATTTCTGTCCAGGACTCGTTCCACCTTGCACGTTTTGGAACGAAAAAAGTGTCGCCATAAATTGTTTTATCGTTTATAATCGTCTCAATCTGAGATGGAGAAAGGTGGCGGTACTCACGCTTTAATATATCCTTTTTTTTGTCAAATTCATCCGAAAGTCGTTTTAAAAACAACATTCCGAAAATAAATTCCTTGAATTCAGATGCATCCATCTTCCCCCGGAGAATATCGCAAGCGCTCAGCAAAAACGTTTCAAGTTGAGAAAGTGTAATTTTGGTATGTTTCATTCGTTATAAGTAGAATTGCGGTAGCAATTCATCATGCGAATATAAGATAAGAATTTTTCCTATTCAGAATAAGGATACCGAGAAGTCGCACCAATTTGCTTTAAAAAACTATTTTAAGTGTTTTCCTTGTGGTCAAGACGCTGAAAATCACCTCAATGCTCAATAATGATAGATATTTAAAAACTGCACCTAAAACAGCGGCGAAATTAGAACGGCTCTTTGAGTTAATATTAAGCTAGAATGTCATCTCACTTGAGTGCGAGATTGCTATAAGAGGCAGCGAATAGTTTACTCACAATTTTGTAATTAATAATTTAAGCCATCATTAAAGGATAACGGAATATCATCTTAAATTATGGCATTTATTGCCTTTGAGCGTTTGCAGTGTATTGTTGGAAATCTTAAGCAGATTCTTGAATTGGTAACTTTTTAAAACTTCCTTGGTTCCTCATTTGAACCGCCGCTTATCAGCGCCTTAATTTGACCAAGCAGTCGTTCTCGGAACTCCTGCAAATCTTCCTTCGTGATGATTTCTGCTGCCATAATTATTCTTTTTCTAATGTTAACATTAAAACATAAATACCTATCAGCTCCCCCACAAGTACAACTTAATGTTGTACCCTTCATTTAAGAAAAGCTCACAACTCCCGCACACCTTGTGCGTTTTCTCGCCGCTACATTTTAGCATAACCATGATTTATTAAGCACAAAAGTGCCCAGATGACATAAATTAAATTCACACCTCATGTATGAAGTCGGTGTTTTTATACAAAAATGAGTTAAGGGAATTAGAATTTACAGTTTATCCGAGTCGGATATAGTGTTTTTCATCGGCAATGGACGTCCAGGTAATCCAAACAAGATAATCCGTAAGTATTATTATTACAAATTACTACACTTGGTCGGATACTGAAGATCACCAAAAATAATATTGAATGTTATTTTAGTGACTCAGTGAAATGACGTATATCTGTTTGAGTCAGAACACCATTATTTAAAACTTCAGGATGACGTTTTAGAAATTTATTAGACATGGTTTTATATTCCTGTGGAGCTGGAAATAGTTTTTTAATGGATTCCTTTTTAATATCCCGCCCATCAAAATAAATCTGAAAATAACGACCTGTATTATTTCCATTACTGAGGAGCAGGTCAAATACGATAAAGCCAGCGAAGGATTTTTCTTTCAATTCCTGGCTTACAAATGGCAAAATAAAGTTCATACCCCGGTAATCCTTGGACATCACGAACATGCTTCCTGACTCTGTCTTTTGTAATGTATACGGTTTATAACTACTCATTATAACTTCTTATATACAGCTTCGACGGCATGAATTGCCTCTTCAATTATATTATCCGCTTCGCCTTTTGTTTCTAATATACGGGGAATTTCTACAAGATTGCCAATATGAAATAATTGGTGCCTTTGTCTGGTATGTACCTTATATAAATTGGTGACAGCATTAATTGTACTTACATCGGGTAAATTTGCAGCATGAGCTATCTGAAGGAAGTGATCTCCCGTTTGTTCATTTTTATCAAATATCGAGCCGACTGAAGCTTCACCAATCGCAATTCCAAAATGGTCGTAAGCTGCACGCAATACACCTTCGGTCACCCGCAAGATCGGAAAAGCAAATGCGGAGTAGTCGTCCAGTTGAATATTTAATGTTTGAAGCGCGAAAGAGGGGCTAATAATCGCTTTTAAGCTACCTGGCATTTTTGGAAAAGACTCCGGCATTCTAGTCTCGATATCGCTCAACACCTGGTCAGGAGTAATATTCACTTCCAAGGACTCCATTTGCGCACTTATAATATCATTTAGTGGCAAAACTTGACTTAGGACTGCAACTATTACTTCTTTTACATGATTACTGCTGCCCTGAACAGAGAATGCCCCGTTATTATATCTGTTAAGATAAATTACACCACCTTCATTCCAGTTTACAGCGTATTTCTGTCCAGTTAGCAATGCTTGGGGTACAGATATACTTAATCGATCATCGATGTTCAAATATTCGATAAGCGTATTAAAATGATCGTCTGACATCTGACCAACGTATAGTCGCTTGCTTTCTATTAGTGGAACGGTACATTGTTGAATCACATGCTGCGCAATTTTCTCGGAAAACTCATGATTTCTTCCAACGTGGTCCATGATCGTAGTGTTTCCGTTTTCCAGATGTTTGACTGTAATCATTGCCGGCTTTTGGACGCCTTTGATTTTAGTAGTGATATTGAAACTGTTAACGCCAGCAACGGCAGTTTGATGGGAATCGTATTCCGGAAAAAGCTCAATCGCTTTTTCAATGGCAGAACGTCTTAAAGATTGATCGGTATAACTCATGTAGTAAGGGTTGCAAATATAAACAAATATTTGCTAGAGAGGGAACGGATAACTTCATTTTCCTTTTCAATTATTTGTTCCAAGACAGGCCCATTGATACTGCCATCCGGCAATTGCATAGCATACCTCGGCTTAGAGAATAAAAAATGGTCTTTCGTGGTATTTCGGCAAAACTTCTCCAAAATATACAAACTACTGAACATTTTCGCTGAAATACCTAGTTTGGGAGTTCAACAAAAATATACATTTGGCCACTGCGTATTTCGGTGAACAGGGTGTACATTTCGGCGAATATGACCCCACTGTTTCGGGGCAAAGTGGCCGCCAATTAGGCTGCCGAGTGAGTCCATAAAGTTCCCTTCTCCTGAACGAATATAGTCAACACCCTGGATTATTCATCCTTAGCTGCAAAAGCTGATTCTACGCTCCCCCAAGTCCAATTTTCGGATCAAAACACCTCCCCAAACACCCTGTGGCCGCTTCATCCCAGTCGCACCTTCAAATAAAGCGATTTAATGCGCACTAACAACACGAATGACTAAGAACCAAGGGCACACAGCATGATACATCCAGACCTCCTGAAAAGGGCTGATTTCCAAAAAAGACTCTACTCAGCGAGAAGTAAAATAGTGGCTTTAATCCTAAAAACGACCACTTTGCCCCGAAATACATCGTCAGCTTGGAGCGGAATTGAGTGTCAGTTTAAATGCGGAATGAGTGACCATTTTTGGCGAAATACCCAGGTTGTCGGCTACCTCCTTTTTAATCAATTTGGCGGAAAACAAAACAGCCTCTCTAGTATTAGAAAGCCTTTATGATGAGTTTAAAGCTGTAATCGTGGTCTCTACGGGAATCGAACTATGTATCTAAAATTCAACATTTTCCTCCTCCCAAATCCAACTAA